>JGI20154J14316_10000278_pt1 | contig 46258 bp, 59 predicted proteins | sample COG_04_FD_14316 | JGI IMG/M metagenome (IMG submission 14316)
CGCCGAAATTGCCGAAGCGGCACAGAAAACTATTAGCTTCGAACGTATTATTTTTTGTCGCGCGCTTTGCCGATGGAACCAGGGTTGGGCCCGCGCGCAATTGCATTGGCTTATTCAAAACATGTGGCCAGTGGCTTATCCCATTTACCAAGCGCCATGCGCGAAACTCTGTCTCATGTAGTGATCCACCATGGGGATGAAACCGCCTTTGCACAGAACACAGCCCATTTTTTCGTCCTTTATCATAAAAATATTACGATCCGCCTGCAACAACATGATCTTGAGGAAACCATCTTTCACGAAAGTATCCATGCAACACTTGATGACCGGTGGTCACGTGATCCAGCATGGCGGTTTGCACAGGCCGCAGATGGCGCCTTTATTACCCATTATGCCAAGGCCCATCCCAACCGTGAGGACTTGGCAGAGACGGCGTTGTTTTCCTATGTTCTGCTGACCACTCCGGAGCGATTTTCCGACAGTCTTGTGACGAAAATTCGGCAATTGGTGCCAAATAGACTGGCTTTTTTCAAACGGCTTTTTCTGGATGGCCAGCCTCTGCTGCGTCAAATCCGCAAGACAGAAAAGTGCTAAACGACCTCTGGTAAATTAATCGGCAATTCCATCAGAAGGGCAAGCACAATCGAAAGCGACCTCGGCCTTTCTAGGGCAAAACTCGTCCGTCTCCGATAGGCCAATACAAGGACACTTTGCCCGCTTTTATCCTGCCGTTACTGAAATTGGCTGGTAGTAGTTCTTATCAGATGCCACTTCTGAGACCAGAAACGCCGCAAGATCACCGCGCGGAATCGTCCTGCTGCTAACGATGTTAGACGCCAAAACAGAGCCCCCCGCCGGCCGGTTGGTCAAGACGGCTGCGCGCACCGCCGTCCAAATCAATCCACTTTCGGCAAATATTTTTTCGTCAGACCCATGTTCTTGCAGAACTGTTTTCAAAAAGATCGAAAATAAGAGCTTTGAATATCAGGGAATCAACGGCCAACTTTCGCCCACCCCCGCCGCAGAGATAAAAACCACCCGCTCAACACCCTCAGCCCGCATCACTTGACAAATATTGCGCGCACCTTGCGTTAGGGTGACCCGATCACGACTGTTCACCGGCCCAAGACACACCAAAACTGCATCCTAGCCAGCAATTGCAGCGGTGACAGCCGCACTATCCAACACATCACCCTGCATTTTGCGCACCGGATCGTCCTTGTATCTCTTCGCAACAGAACGTCCAAAAACCGTGACATCATGGCCCTCTGCAACTGCCTTGCGCCAGGCTAGTTCTCCAGTTTTGCCAGTCGCGCCAACAACTAGAATTTTCATCTTCACCCCCTTTTGATCACAAGTGCGGGCTAAAGTTTAATAATGGCATTTTTAGGGTCAATTCAGACGCAGGTAGGGTTCCCGCCTCACCCAAAATACTATTTATGTGTGTTGTCTTGTCCACTCGTCCGCCACATCCCCCATTGTCTTAAGATTGCCATCCTTGATCCAAGCCATAAAGGCGCGATCAAACTTAAACTTTGGACCACATTGTGCCATTAGAAACCGCCGCACCCTCTGAGTGCTTTTATAGCTGTCTGTCACCGGTGTCCTGCGATCAATGGGATCTATGTGCCAATCAAAGCGGGGCATATCCATTATCCATTTTTTAAAAATCAACTTAAGACCATAGAATAACACAAAATCCGGCCCAAAAAAGACCCTCGATAGCCACCATCTGTCCACCGATCGCTGGCGGTTATGGCGCGCAGCTGTCTGCCCAAACGACACCCGACTGGGTCGGTGTTTATGCCGCAATCAGCCCAATGCGCAGCGCCCCCGCATATAAATCATCAGCCACCACATGGCCCAGAGCCAAGGTCTGCGCAGAGGGGGGCCTGAGATCGGGCACCTGCACCGTCAGAGCACCTGAACGCACAGCGGACAACGTTCCGGGGTCACTGTCTTCAAACGCCGCGCAATCACCAGGCTCATAACCCGCCAACGCCGCCGCCTTGAGGTAAATTTCTGGATCAGGCTTGCCATTTTCAACCTGTTCACCCCCCAAAACTGTTGTGATCAGCGGATATAGCCCTGCGGTTTTAAGGTTTTCTATGGCGACAACGGATGTTGTCGATGTCGCAACAACCCGAGGGATGTCGCGAGCCTGCAACTGCTGCAAAAGCTTCTCAGCACCCGGTTTGACTGGCACATTGTCGGCGAGCCGGCTCTCAATCCGCCTCTCCCAGCTTGTATCGAACTCGGCCAAATCTACCAAATGGCCCAAACCTCGCTCAAGCACCAGACGGCTATCGGCACGGCGAAGCCCGATACATTGGTAAAGTACGTGATCCATATCCGACAGACCCAAACCAGCACATGTCTGGCGAAAGCAGTCCAGAACGACCTGTTCGGTATCCAGTAAAAGACCGTCCATATCGAATAGGACGGCGGAAATCTTACGCTGCATAGAAAAAGTGACCTCTTCAAAATTTAGTACAATTTCTGATGATCTTACACTAGGTATACATGAAATACCCGCAATAGCACTGCGTGCCGCAGAAATTCTCTCAGCCAGTTGCGCAGCGGCTTAGGTTTGATTTTGCGGAAGCCCGTCTTTAATCGGATAATAATCCGCCTTTTCAGACACAAAAATATGCCGGGCTAGGGCCGTCCCGGTCGGGCCGTCAAAAGCGCCCATAGCGATGGCTGTCCAATCATGAAACAGTGGATCAAAAAATAAAGTGCTCCCACAGACGGAACAGAACCCCCGCCGAACCTTTTGGGATGATTGGTACCACGTGACATTATCCGCTCCAGACAAATCAAGCGCGCCTGTGACAACAGCCGTTGAGACAAAAAATGTCCCGACCATTTTCGGCAAGCTGTGCAGTGACAGGCATCTGGCGGTTGGAGATCAGTTGGGACATTAAAACTTACCGCGCCACAAAGGCATGATCCGGTGTGCATAAGCTTCCCTTCCAAAGACAGTTACACAACCTTAGCGGTCTTTTTGGTAAAGACAAAGCGACGAACGAATAAAACCGCCCCAATCACTGCTGAGGCGGTTTAAATTTCGTCACAAAAAACGGAACTAAGGGCTAGTCGCGCTCTTCAATAATCTCGACCATGTGCGAGATCTTATTGACCATGCCACGCACCGAGGGCGTGTCCTCAAGCTCGCGGGTCTTGTGCATTTTGTTCAGACCTAACCCAATCAGCGTCTGACGCTGTTTCGCAGGGCGACGGATTGGAGATCCGATTTGTTTTACAACAATAGTCTTAGCCATGTTCCAGCCCCCTATGCGTCAACCGCTTCTTCGGGCGTGGCCGAAGGTGCGATATCTTTGTTGAGAATGTCAGCGACTTTTTTACCACGACGCTGGGCGACCATACGCGGGCTTGCTTCTTTCACCAAACCGTCAATCGTGGCGCGGATCATGTTATACGGGTTTTGAGACCCAACCGACTTTGCCACAACGTCCTGAATACCCAGCATCTCGAACACAGCCCGCATCGGACCACCTGCGATGATACCCGTCCCGGTTGGCGCCGTGCGCATCACCACTTTACCAGCGCCATGACGGCCTTGGATATCGTGGTGCAGCGTCCGACCCTCGCGCAACGGCACACGGATCAACTGGCGCTTGGCCTGCTCTGTTGCCTTGCGGATGGCTTCGGGCACTTCTTTTGCTTTACCCTTGCCAAAGCCGACGCGACCTTTTTGGTCGCCCACCACGACAAGCGCAGCAAAGCCAAAGCGCTTACCACCCTTAACCGTTTTCGATACCCGGTTGATCGCAACGAGACGATCAGCGAACTCCGGTGTTTCATCGCGATCGCGACGGCCCCGGTTGTTTTGTTCTCTTGCCATATCTCGTCTCCCTAGAACTTAAGTCCAGCTTCACGGGCTGCGTCGGCCAAAGCCTTGACACCGCCATGAAACAGGAACCCGCCACGATCAAAGTAGCATTCTTCTACGCCGGCGGCTTTCGCGCGCTCGGCAATCACTGTGCCAATTTTCGTTGACGCTTCGAGGTTGTTCTTGCCCAAAATACCCAGGTCTTTTTCGAGACTGGATGCGGCGGCCAAGGTACGACCATTAACGTCGTCGATCAGTTGCACACTGATGTTTTTGTTGCTGCGATGAACCGACAGACGCAAGCGTCCCCGGTTCATCTTGCGAAGTTTGTTCCGAACGCGCAGGCGGCGCTTCAAGAACAGTTGTCTTTTGCTGTTTGCCATTGTCTGCGTCCTTACTTTTTCTTGCCTTCCTTACGGAAGATATATTCACCTTTATACATGATACCCTTGCCTTTATAGGGCTCCGGGCGGCGCCATTCGCGTATATTCGCAGCAACCTGACCAACCAACTGCTGATCTTCACCTTCAACGATGATCTCAGTCTGTTTCGGCACTGTCACTGTCACCCCATCCGGGACTTGAAAATCCACATCATGCGATAAACCCAAGTTAAGCTTTAGGACTTTGCCCTGAAGTTGCGCACGATACCCGACGCCCTTAATCTCAAGTTCTTTCTTAAAGCCCGCAGTCACACCAGTCACCAAGTTGGCTACCATAGTGCGGCTCATGCCCCACTGCTGGCGCGCACGCTTGGAATTTCCACGCGGTGTCACCGACACGGAGCTTTCATCGATTGTCATTGTCACGTCGTCTGACGCTGTAAAGCTGCGTGACCCTTTCGGGCCTTTCACTTCAATCGTCTGACCAGACATGGCCGCAGAGACCCCAGAGGGGAGCGCGACCGGTTTTTTACCAATACGAGACATTCTCTGCTCTCCCTAGAATACTGTGCAGATCACTTCGCCACCCACATTTGCAATGCGAGCCGCTGAATCCGACATGACACCTTTCGATGTCGAGACAATCGACACACCTAGGCCCTGACGGACCTGCGGTATGTCTTTGATACCCAGATAAACCCGACGTCCAGGCTTTGACACCCGTTTGACTTCGCGAATAACGGGAGTACCGTCGAAATACTTGAGACTGATTTCGATCGCCGGATGGCCATCGGAACCCGTCATTTTTTCATAGCCCCGGATATAGCCTTCGTCAGCCAGTACATCCAGAACCCAAACCCGCAGCTTCGAGCCGGGGGTCATCACTGTCGAGCGTCCGCGCAGCTGTGCGTTGCGGATACGGGTCAGCATATCGCCGATAGGATCGTTCATTGCGTCTCTCCCTTACCAGCTTGACTTGACCACACCGGGCAACTGCCCGTTGGATCCCAATTCGCGTAACATAATCCGCGAAATACGAAGTTTGCGATAATACGCATGCGGACGACCGGTCAACTGACAGCGGTTGTGCAGGCGGGTAGCCGAGCTGTTGCGCGGCAATTTTGCCAGCTTCAGACGGGCGGCAAACCGCTCTTCCATCGGCAGCTCTTGGTTGCGCGCAATTGCTTTTAAATCAGCACGTTTCGTGGCAAACTTATCGACCAATTTCTGACGCTTCTTTTCGCGTTCAATCATTGCTTTTTTAGCCATGTCTTTATTCCTTCCCGCGCTCAGCTGCTGAACGGCATGTTGAAATGCTTCAGCAGCGATTTCGCTTCGGCGTCGGTCTTTGCAGTGGTGCAAATCACGATGTCCATACCCCAATTTTCATCAACTTTGTCGAAGTTGATCTCTGGGAAAACCAAATGTTCTTTTAGACCCAAGGCGTAGTTCCCATTTCCATCAAAACTTTTGACCGAAACACCGCGAAAGTCGCGAATACGTGGCATCGCAATCGTGATCAAGCGATCCAAGAATTCGTACATGCGCACACCCCGCAGCGTCACCTTGGTACCAAGCGGCATATCTTCCCGCACCCGGAAGCCAGCGATCGACTTTTTCGCTTTGGTCACAACAGCATTCTGACCGGTAATCAACGTCAGGTCCTGCTGGGCCGATTTGGCTTTTTTCGAATCCCGAACCGCTTCCGCACCACACCCGATATTCACCACAATCTTGTCAAGCTTTGGCAACATCATCGCGTTGGTATAGCCGAATTCTTCCATCAGAGCTGGACGGATCGTTCCGTCGTACTCGGCTCTTAGACGGGGAATGTATTTTGCGTCATCAAGCATCGATTGTCTCCCCAGTGGTTTTCGCAAACCGCATTTTCTTGCCATCCTCGACTTTAAAGCCAACCCGTGTAGGTTTGCCTTTAGAATCAATCAACGACAGGTTTGACAAAGCAATTGGCATGGCCTTAGGTATCCGACCGCCCTGCGTCGTCTGGGTCTGGCGCGTATGGCGAACAGCCATGTTCAAACCGTCAACCACTGCTTTTTCTGCCGAAGGATCAACCAAAGAGATTGTACCCTCTTTGCCCTTATCTTTGCCGGCCAGCACGACGACTTTGTCGCCTTTACGCAATTTAGCAGCCATCAGAGCACCTCCGGAGCAAGCGAAATGATCTTCATGAAATTTTTACCGCGCAATTCGCGCACAACTGGGCCAAAAATCCGTGTTCCGACAGGCTCGCCGGCATTATTCAAGATTACGGCGGCATTGCGGTCAAATCGGATAGCGGAACCATCGGCACGCTGTACCTGTTTTGCGGTGCGTACGACAACGGCCTTGCGCACGTCGCCTTTTTTAACGCGTCCCCGCGGGATGGCTTCCTTGACTGAAACGACGATAACGTCGCCTACAGACGCATATCTGCGCTTGGAACCACCCAGAACCTTGATGCACTGAACTCGGCGAGCGCCAGAGTTGTCAGCCACATCCAGATTGGTTTGCATCTGGATCATATAGTGTCTCCCGACCTATGGGGGGCATGTCAGCCAAATCCCCAGGGTTTCGATGTAACAGAAGGGTCTTTCGGCTTACGCCACAAGAACCTCCCAGCGTTTGGTTTTCGACTTTGGTGGACATTCGATAATGCGAACCAAGTCACCGATCTTAAAGGTGTTTTGCTCGTCATGCGCCCGATATTTCTTGGACTTACGAATAATCTTTTTCAGCACAGGATGCTTAAAGCGGCGCTCGACAGAGACCGTGACGGTCTGCTCATTTGCGGCGCTGGTAACAGTGCCTTCCAGGATACGTTTTGGCATCTTTCAGGCGCTCCTATTCTGCAGCCGCAAGCGCGGCTTTCTGTGTAAGCACGGTTCTAACCCGCGCCACATCACGTTTCACGGACCGCATGCGCGCCGTATTCTCAAGTTGCCCCGTAGCCTGTTGAAAGCGCAGATTAAATGCCTCTTTCTTCAGATTAGACAACTCCTCACGAAGTTGATCCGGGGTCTTATCGCGTAGTTCTTGGGCGTTCATCGCCTTATCCCTCTATCAGAAGTCACGACACAACCGTCCGCGCTTTTCCAACAAAACACCGCGCCCCCCACAAACCGATGCGGGTGCGCGGAAACTCTTACCAGTCTTCGCGTACAACAATGCGCGTTTTGATCGGCAATTTCATTGCAGCAAGACGAAGTGCTTCTCTTGCCACAGTTTCGTCAACCCCGTCAATCTCAAACATGATCCGACCGGGTTTTACTTTAGCAGCCCAGAAATCAACCGAGCCCTTACCCTTACCCATCCGAACTTCGGTGGGTTTGGACGTGACCGGGGTATCGGGAAAAATCCGTATCCAGACCCGGCCCTGACGTTTCATTTGGCGGGTCATCGCCCGCCGCGCCGCTTCGATCTGGCGCGCAGTAATCCGCTCTGGCTGGGTGGCTTTTAGGCCATAAGTGCCAAAGGTAAGATCAGAGCCGCCTTTTGCCATGCCGTGGATACGGCCTTTATGCATCTTGCGGAATTTGGTACGTTTTGGTTGCAGCATATCTCTATCTCCTTAGCGGCGGCCACCGGCACCACGAGGGGCCGGTCCGTCCTGGAGTTCCTGGGCTTTGCGATCCCGAGCTTGCGGATCATGTTCCATGATCTCGCCTTTAAAGATCCAGACCTTGATACCGATGATGCCGTAGGCGGTTTCCGCCTCGATATTCGCATAATCAATATCTGCCCGCAGCGTGTGCAGCGGTACGCGGCCCTCGCGATACCATTCGGTACGCGCAATCTCGGCGCCGCCAAGGCGACCCGCAACATTGACACGGATACCAAGAGCACCCATGCGCATGGCGTTTTGCACCGCCCGCTTCATCGCACGTCTAAACGACACCCGACGCTCAAGCTGTTGAGAAATCGACTCGCCAACGAGGCGGGCGTCCATCTCGGGCTTGCGCACTTCAAGAATATTGAGGTGCAGCTCTGACGGTGTCATTGCAGCAATTTTCTTACGCAACGTTTCGATATCAGCGCCTTTTTTGCCAATAATCACACCGGGACGGGCAGTATAGATACTTACCCGGCACTTTTTGTGTGGACGCTCGATGATAACCCGCGAGATACCAGCTTGCTTGCACTCTTCGTTAACGAATTTCCGGATTTTAATGTCTTCCATAAGAAGATCACCATAATCCTTGGTATCGGCGTACCAGCGGCTGTCCCACGTGCGGTTAATCTGCAAACGCATGCCGATCGGATTGACTTTCTGACCCATTAGGCTTGCTCCTCAACTTGACGCAGTTTGATCGTAAGCTCTGAGAATGGCTTCATAATTTTGCCAAACCGCCCCCGTGCCCGCGGCCGTCCGCGTTTAAGTGTCATGTTTTTACCAACGTAAGCTTCGGCCACGACCAATTCATCCACATCGAGATTGTGGTTATTTTCCGCATTGGCGATAGCCGACTGCAGGCATTTGCGAACATCATCTGAGATGCGCTTTTTAGAGAACGTCAAGTCGGTCAAAGCCTTGTCAACCTTCTTGCCACGGATCATCGCAGCCACAAGGTTAAGCTTTTGCGGGCTGGTCCGAAGCATGCGCAGTTTTGCCATTGCTTCGTTGTCAGCCACGCGGCGGGGGTTTTTATCCTGACCCATGACCTATTTCCGCTTCGCTTTTTTGTCGGCTGCATGCCCGTAGTAGGTACGGGTCGGGGCATATTCACCGAATTTCTGGCCGATCATATCTTCCGAAATCATCACCGGAATATGCTTGCGACCATTGTACACACCAAACGTCAGGCCAACAAACTGCGGCAAAATAGTAGACCGGCGCGACCAGATTTTGATAACTTCATTGCGTCCACCTTCACGTGACGCTTCGGCCTTCTTAAGCACATAAGCATCGACGAATGGACCTTTCCAAACAGAGCGAGACATATCTTAACGTCCCTTCTTCTTGGCGTGCCGCGAGCGAATAATCAGCTTGCTTGACGCTTTGTTCTTGTTCCGGGTGCGGGCCCCTTTGGTCGGCTTTCCCCATGGGGTAACCGGGTGACGACCACCCGATGTCCGACCTTCACCACCACCGTGAGGGTGGTCAACCGGGTTCATAACGACACCACGCACCGATGGGCGGACGCCTTTGTGACGCATCCGACCCGCCTTGCCGAAGTTTTGGTTGCTGTTGTCGGGGTTTGACACCGCACCAACTGTTGCGCAGCATTCCTGACGCACCATACGCAATTCGCCAGACGACAGGCGGATCTGAGCATAGCCACCATCCCGACCAACAAACTGAGCATAAGTGCCCGCAGCGCGAGCAATCTGACCACCCTTGCCGGGCTTCATCTCGATGTTATGAATAATCGTACCGATTGGCATGCCCGAAAATGGCATCGTATTACCGGGTTTGATATCGGCCTTAGCAGATGCAATCACCTGATCACCTACACCCAAGCGCTGCGGCGCTAGAATATACGTCTGTTCGCCATCTTCATAGCGTACCAATGCGATAAAAGCCGTCCGGTTGGGATCGTATTCAATCCGCTCAACGGTTGCCGACATATCCAGTTTGTTGCGTTTGAAGTCAACAATACGGTAAAGTCTCTTTGCACCACCACCGCGGCGGCGGGATGTAATACGTCCGGTGTTGTTGCGGCCGCCCGATTTTGTCAAACCCTCGGTGAGAGATTTAACTGGACGACCCTTCCACAGTTCCGAACGGTCGATCAGCACCAGCCCACGCTGGCCTGGCGTCGTCGGTTTATACGACTTGAGTGCCATGCTTTCTGTCTTCCGTTATAAATGCAGCACTTTGCGCGCCGCGATGATAGGGCCCCGAAGGTCCCCGTTGTAATAGGGCCCCGAAGGCCCCAGACTTAAAACAACAACGCCCCGAACAGATTCGGAGCGTTGATGAGGCGTGCTATCACAGTCCGGTGTTCACGTCGATGGTGTTTCCGGCCTCGAGTGTCACATAGGCTTTCTTCACATCCCGGCGTTTACCAGGTGCGCCGCGAAACCGCTTTGTTTTACCTTTTGTGATTGTGGTGTTCACCGCCTTCACCTTAACACCAAACAGCGCTTCAACCGCTGATTTGATCTGTGGCTTATTGCTGCCGATCGCCACTTCAAAAACAACCGCTCCATCCTCGGAGGCCATGGTGGCTTTTTCAGTGATAATCGGCTTGCGGATCACATCATAATGTTCAGCTTTAGCAGTCATTTCAGGCGTGCCTCCAGAGCTTCGACACCGGCTTTCGTCAGCACCAGAGTATCGCGTTTCAGAATGTCATACACGTTGGCACCCATTGTCGGCAGGATATCCAGGCCTTCAATATTGCTCGCCGCTTTTGCAAAACCGATATCTACAGCTGCGCCATCAATGATCAATGCGCGTTTCCAACCAAGGTTTTTCACCATCTTGGCCAGCGCCCCAGTTTTACCGTCAGACTGTGCCTCATCGATAATCACCAATGAGCCGTCTTTTACTTTTGACGACAGGGCATGCTTCAAGCCCATTAGTCGCACTTTTTTCGGCAGATCGTGGCCGTGGCTTCGGGGCGTTGGACCCTTATAGATACCGCCACCACGGAAAATCGGTGCATTGCGATCACCGTGACGGGCACCACCAGTGCCTTTTTGACGATAGATCTTTTTCGTCGAATAGCTGGTTTCGCGACGGGTCTTTACTTTGTGGGTCCCCGCCTGCGCATTGTTGCGCTGCCAACGTACCACACGGTGCAGAATATCGACACGAGGCTCAAGGCCAAAGATATCGTCGCCCAGATCGATGCTGCCAGCGGCCGCACCGTCGAGTTTGATCACATCAAGTTTCATGTGTCATCTCCTTGAACAGGAGCTGGCTCTGAGGCAGCCGCTGCGACTTTGATTGCAGCAGGAAATGGTACACCGTCAGGCATCGGCTTTTTCACCGCGTCCTTAACAGTAACCCATCCGCCTTTGGAGCCAGGAACCGCACCCTTAATCATGATCAAACCGCGATCAAGATCGGTTTTGACAACCTGAAGATTCTGCGTGGTAACTTTAGCAGCCCCCATGTGACCAGCCATTTTCTTACCTTTAAAAACTTTGCCCGGACCTTGACACTGGCCCGTGGAGCCGTGGGAACGGTGGCTCACGGAGACACCGTGTGTCGCGCGCAAACCTTTAAAGTTATGACGTTTCATCGCACCGGCAAAGCCTTTACCGATTGAAGTGCCAGACACATCGACGAACTGCCCTGCGGCATAGTGCTCGGCCGTTATTTCCGCACCAACTTCAATCAAGTTTTCAGGAGCAACACGAAACTCAGCGACCTTACGCTTAGGTTCGACCTGCGCGACGGCGAAATGGCCACGCATCGCCTGCGAAACCCGCTTGGCTTTGATGGTGCCGGTCCCAAGTTGGACCGCACTATAGCCGTGCTTCTCTGTCGTGCGTTGCGAGACGACCTGCAAGCCGTCCAACTGGAGAACGGTTACAGGTATCTGTTTTCCATCGTCCATAAACAACCGGGTCATACCCAGTTTTTTTGCGATTATACCAGAGCGCATCTGTCACGCCCCCCTTTATACTTTAATCTCGACATCCACACCAGCCGCGAGGTCGAGCTTCATCAGCGCGTCCACAGTCTGGGGGGTCGGATCAACGATGTCTAGCAGACGCTTATGCGTCCGAATTTCAAATTGCTCGCGTGATTTCTTATTCACGTGAGGGCTCCGAAGAACCGTAAATCTTTCGATCTTATTCGGCAGCGGAATCGGACCACGCACGGTGGCACCGGTTCTTTTGGCGGTGTTCACGATCTCTTGCGTACTGGAATCCAGCACACGGTAATCGAACGCCTTAAGCCGAATGCGAATAGTCTGGCTTTGCATATTCTAGCCTTTCACGGCTGTAGAGTTGATAGGAGGCCAAGGAAGCAACCTCGGCTTCGTCGAACTCGAGGGGTGCGCAGTTGCCCGCACACCCTACGATAGTGGTTGATTACTCGATGATTTTAGAAACAACACCGGAACCGACAGTACGTCCACCTTCGCGGATCGCAAAGCGCAGTTTGTCTTCCATTGCAATTGGCGCGATCAGTTCAACTTCGAACTTCAGGTTATCGCCAGGCATGACCATTTCTGTACCCTCGGGCAGATTTACGGTACCGGTCACATCCGTGGTCCGGAAATAAAACTGTGGGCGATAGTTGGCAAAGAACGGCGTGTGACGGCCGCCTTCATCCTTGGTCAGAATATAGGCTTCTGCTTCAAATTTGGTGTGCGGGGTAACCGAACCTGGCTTACACAGGATTTGGCCGCGCTCGACACCTTCGCGGTCAACACCACGTAAAAGAGCACCAATGTTGTCACCAGCTTCACCACGGTCCAGCAGCTTGCGGAACATTTCAACACCAGTACAAGTGGTCTTTGAAGTGTCGCGGATGCCAACGATTTCAATCTCGTCGCCGACGTTGACGACACCACGCTCAACACGACCGGTGACAACAGTACCGCGGCCTGAGATTGAGAACACGTCTTCGATCGGCATCAGGAAAGGCTGGTCGATCGCACGTGTTGGCTGTGGGATATACTCATCAACAGCAGCCATCAGAGCTGCAATTTTTTCCGAACCGATGTTGTCATCGCGACCTTCCAAAGCGGCCAGCGCAGAGCCGGACACAACAGGGATGTCATCGCCTGGATAATCGTAGGTGCTGAGCAGTTCACGAATTTCCATCTCGACCAATTCGAGCAGCTCTTCGTCATCCACTTGGTCAACTTTGTTCATGAAAACGACCATTGACGGAATACCAACCTGGCGACCGAGCAAGATGTGCTCGCGGGTTTGCGGCATTGGGCCGTCGGCTGCGTTCACAACCAAGATCGCGCCATCCATTTGCGCCGCGCCAGTGATCATGTTTTTCACATAGTCAGCGTGACCGGGGCAATCAACGTGGGCATAGTGACGATTTTCAGTCTCATACTCAACGTGCGCAGTTGAGATGGTAATGCCACGGGCTTTTTCTTCAGGTGCTGCGTCGATTTGATCATAGTCCTGAAATTCACCGAACTGTTTTGTGATCGCCGCGGTCAGCGTGGTTTTGCCGTGGTCAACATGGCCAATGGTACCGATGTTGCAATGCGGCTTATTACGTTCAAACTTTTCCTTTGCCATGATGGCCTCCTACTTAATTTAACGAGAGGCAAGCGTCAGCTTGCCCGACATGTGCTAGGCAAACTTCGCCTGAATTTCTTCTGATATATTCTGCGGAACCGGGTCATAGTGATCAAACTGCATCGAAAATTGCGCTCTGCCCGAAGACATAGACCGCAAGGTATTGATATAGCCGAACATATTCGCCAGTGGCACGAATGAAGCTATCGCAACGGCATTACCGCGGGGCTCTTGCCCTGTGACCTGGCCACGACGAGAGGTCAGATCACCAATGATCCCGCCAGTATAATCTTCTGGTGTTACCACTTCGACCTTCATGATCGGCTCAAGCATTTTGGCGCCAGCTTTGCGCATGCCTTCCCGCATCGCCATCCGGCCTGCGATCTCAAACGCCAGAACACTGGAATCCACATCATGAAACTTACCGTCGATCAGCGCAACTTTGAAATCAATCACCGGAAAACCAGCCAAAGGCCCGCTGTCCATCACCGACTTGATACCCTTTTCAACGCCCGGAATATATTCTTTTGGAATAGATCCACCAACGATGCGAGATTCGAACGAATACCCTTCGCCCGGCTCTGTGGGGCTGATGACCATTTTCACTTCGGCGAACTGACCAGACCCACCCGATTGCTTCTTGTGGGTGTAGGTGTGTTCAACTTCGTGACCAATGGTTTCGCGATACGCCACCTGCGGCGCACCGATATTGGCCTCAACCTTGAATTCACGACGCAGACGATCCACGAGAATATCCAAGTGAAGTTCGCCCATGCCCTTCATGATGGTTTGACCAGACTCAATGTCAGTCTCCACCCGGAATGAGGGATCTTCGGCCGCCAGACGCTGCAGACCCAATGACATTTTTTCCTGATCGCCTTTGGTTTTCGGCTCGACAGCAATCTCGATCACCGGATCAGGAAAAGTCATTGTTTCCAGAATAACCGGCTCTTTAATATCGCAAAGCGTATCACCGGTTGTGGTTTCTTTCAGTCCCGCAAGGGCAATGATATCGCCGGCAAAGGCCTCTTCGATCTCTTCGCGGTTGTTGGAGTGCATCATCATCATCCGGCCAATGCGCTCTTTGCGGCCCTTGGTCGAGTTCAGCACCGAATCACCCTTGTTCAACACACCTGAATAAATCCGCGTGAAAGTCAGCGTACCAACGAAGGGATCGTTCATAATCTTAAACGCAAGCCCTGAGAACGGCATATCATCTTGAGCCCGACGGGCAATATTGCGTTCTTCGGCCTCGTCGCCGGGCGCAAAACCCATATAGTCCACAACGTCAACCGGACTTGGCAAATAGTCGATGACAGCGTTTAACAAAGGCTGAACGCCTTTATTTTTAAACGCCGAGCCACACAGCACTGGGATAAACTTGATCGCCAGCGTGCCTTTGCGGATCAAACTGCGAAGGGTTTCCAGATCAGGCTCTACGCCCTCTAAATACGCCTCCATCGCGTCGTCATCCATGTCGACCGCAATTTCGATCAACTTGGCGCGCCACTCGTCGGCTGTCGCCTTTAGGCTGTCGCGGATCGGACGCTTTTCCCAGCTTGCGCCAAGATCTTCACCGGCCCAGACCCATTCTTCCATTGTCACCAGATCGACCAGGCCTTCCAGCTCGGTCTCGGCGCCAATCGGGATCTGGATCGGAGCGGCAATCGCACCGGTCCTGTCTTCGATCATGTGCACGCAATTAAAAAAGTCTGCGCCAATCTTGTCCATTTTGTTGACAAAAACGATGCGTGGCACTTTATAACGGTCAGCCTGACGCCAGACAGTTTCGGTCTGTGGCTCAACACCGGCATTGGCATCCAGAACTGCAACCGCACCGTCCAGAACCGCCAGCGACCGCTCAACCTCGATGGTGAAATCCACGTGACCGGGGGTGTCGATGATGTTCAACCGATGCTTGCCGGTGTCCTTTGTTTCTCCGTCTTCGGTGCGCTCCCAAAAGGTGGTAGTCGCAGCTGAGGTGATCGTGATGCCACGCTCTTGCTCTTGCTCCATCCAGTCCATGGTGGCCGCGCCGTCGTGCACTTCGCCGATGTTGTGAGATTTACCGGTATAATACAAGATACGCTCGGAACAGGTCGTTTTACCTGCATCGATATGCGCCATAATACCAAAGTTACGATACTCAGAGAGGGGATAATCGCGTGCCATGAGAGAAGTGCCTTTAAAAGTTTACCAGCGGTAGTGACTGAATGCTTTGTTCGCATCCGCCATTTTATGCGTGTCTTCGCGTTTCTTAACAGCCGACCCGCGGGAGTTTACAGCATCCAGCAATTCGCCGGCCAGCCGCTCTTCCATGGTGTTTTCGTTGCGAGACCGCGAGGCTTTGATCAGCCAGCGAATAGCCAGTGCTTCGCGACGCTCGGGGCGCACTTCGACGGGCACCTGATAAGTGGCACCACCAACGCGGCGCGACCGAACTTCGACCGACGGCTTGATGTTTTCAAGCGCTTCGTGAAACACCTCAACAGGGGCACGTTTGCTTTTATCTTCAACGCGATCAAGAGCGTTGTAGACGATACCTTCAGCGATCGATTTCTTACCATCAATCATCAGGTTATTCATGAACTTGCTCAGAATCCGATCACCAAATTTGGCATCGGGCAAGATTTCGCGCTTTTCGGCGGCGTGACGACGGGACATAGGGTGTTCCTCTTACTTCGGACGCTTGGCGCCATATTTCGAACGACGTTGTTTGCGATCTTTGACGCCTTGGGTGTCAAGTACCCCGCGCAGAATGTGATAGCGCACACCAGGAAGGTCTTTTACGCGACCACCACGAATCAGAACAACAGAGTGTTCTTGCAGGTTGTGACTTTCGCCAGGGATATAGCTGATCACCTCAAACCCATTGGTCAGGCGCACTTTGGCAACCTTCCGCATCGCCGAGTTCGGCTTTTTGGGTGTTGTGGTATAGACCCGTGTGCACACGCCGCGTTTCTGCGGGCATTCCTGCAGGTGCATGGATTTGGATCGTTTTATTTTTGGCTGCCGCGGTTTGCGGATCAGTTGTTGGATCGTTGGCATTCCGGTTCTTTCCCCGTTTCGCTCAGCATTGCTTTGCACACCACATGTGTACATCTTCTTATTTGATGCGCTTTACGTATCCGCGTAGCGCAAAAACCGCATGCGTTCTGTTCTCGGCCAGAACGCCGCGGGGTGTCTCCAGAGGATCGAGGCACAGGCCTGGATCGTGACCACATAAACATTTGAATTCGACGAGTTGACGTAGTCTTATCGTCGATGTAGCGCGGCTATAGAGGGAGTCGCATAGGTTGTCAACAGCGACCCTACTGCAACAGCACCTTGCGCCATCAGCCTCGGCATGATTTCGTGGTTTTTATTTATAAACACATTGGGGTAAAGACATTTTGACCGAAACGATGCAAACGATCGGTATTTGCCGTTTTTCCTATCCCGCACAGGGCGGATTTCAGATTGAGCATTCCTCAATTAAGGAGCGCTGTGAGTTTTTATATCATCCAGCGCGGATGGACGAACGGTTTCGATTTTTCGAAACAATCTGCCTACCGGGTTTAAAAGCCCAAACAGACCCTGATTTTATATTTTTGGTCGTTATTGGGGACAGCCTGCCAGATCGCTACAAGCAAAAACTGCAACGCTTATTACACAGCCTGCCACAAGCCGTGTTGGTGACACGCCCAAGCGGGCCGCACCGGCCAGTCATGCAGGCGGTTCTGAGGCAGTTCCAAGACACCAAACGGCCCTGTGTGCAGTTTCGCCATGATGATGATGATGCTGTGGCGGTCGATTATATCGCCAAATTGCGGGAGACCGTTAAAGACTGCCGCGGCTATCTGGCCCGACACCGGCGCATAACAGTTGACTTCAACCGTGGCTTTACAGCCCGCCCAGACGCGCAGGGTTTGTGTGCCAAGCCGATCTTTAAACCCCATTTAGGCGTGGCTCTGGCAATGGCAGTCATGCCCGAGATCAGCCAAACGGTGATGAACTTTCAGCATAATAAAATGCCCCAGTTCATGCCCACGGTAACCCGCAGCGACCCGGACATGTTTACCCGTTGTCATGGTAACTTTAACGATTCAGACGCAAACGATGCCGCCCAGGCGCGGGGGCTGATCCGTCTAGACGCTGGAGGTGAAGCGCATTTCAAGCAGCGTTTCGCCATCGACTGCCAAGACATCCGACAGGTATTTTCGTCACATCCGTGACATTTTTGCTTCACGGTACAGGGTATAACATCCAGTGGCTGCAATAATGACCACCCCCAAAAAGGTCAGCGGCGTCGGCCATTCCCCAAACATCAACCATCCAAGCAACAACGCCCAGAGCAGGCTTGTATAGCGAAACGGGGTCACAGCGCCCAAATCACCCACCCGCATCACCATGACGCTGGTGCAATAGCCGGCAAAGATAAAGAGCGCCGATAAGATGATCAAACCAGTCTGCGTGCTGTCTGGCCAGACCCAAGTCTCGCCAAGCGAGATTACAGCAGCCACCACCGTCAATCCTGCAGATGAGGCGAAGGTGATCACCAAAGAGGGCACCTGCGCAGACATGCGTCGGGTTGAAAGGTCGCGAAAGGTCACGCATAAAACCGCCAAAAGCGCATAAATAGTATAGACATTAAATCCGCTGCTACCCGGACGCACAATCAACACCATACCGCAAAAGCCAATCAAAATGGCCACCATCCGGCGCCAGCCAACTGCCTCACGCAGCAACACCGCGCCTGCTAAAGTCACCGTCAGCGGCAGCAACTGTAAAAGCGCAATAACATTGGCCAATGGCATATTAAACAGCGCGGTTAAAAAGAACATCGTGGCCATAATTTCCGACAATGAGCGCAGAGTGATCAATTTGCGATCTGCCCGTGGCACCGGCAAACGCCAATGTCCCAACCACCACAAGGCAAGCGCGATCAAAAATGTCGATAGAACACCCCGTAAAAACAACAGTTGAAAGAACGGCAACGCACCATCTGTTGCCTTGATACAGGCATCGTTGACGGTAAAGGCCAACATGCTGGCCATCATAAGCAGCGCGCCACGGGTGTTATCTGTCACGAGAACGCTCCTTGGGGTTAACGACGGGCCATCCTACAGCAACACTGGCCTGTGCAAGAGCCTGTTGTTGCACCTGCGGCTAAAATCTGCACCCTCAGGCTTTGTAACCACAAAAAAAGCCCCGGAAGCGGCCGGGGCTTTTAATATTTCTGTGAGGGACCAATCTGGTTTTAACCTTCCGGTGTATCCACCAAATTGGTATCAAACACATCTGCGCCAAACACATCATCATCGCCACTTGGTGCGGCCAGTGCCACAGCGGCTTCAGCCTCGACGCGTCGAGCCTCAATCACAACATTATCGCGGTCTTGCGCTACCTGACGCACTTGCATCGCGGCCCCACCGGTTCCGGCAGGGATCAGACGACCCACGATTACGTTTTCTTTCAGACCGATCAGTTTGTCCCGCTTGCCTTGCACCGAGGCCTCGGTTAGCACCCGTGTGGTTTCCTGGAAGGACGCCGCAGAGATAAACGATCGTGTCTGCAGCGAGGCTTTGGTGATGCCAAGCAGGATTGGTTCGCCCTGCGCCGGACGACCGCCACGTTGCTCTGCCTTCGCATTTGCGGTGTCGAACTCGATTTTATCAACGTGTTCGCCCTTCAACAGTGTGGTTTCCCCACTGTCAGAGATTTCCCACTTCTGCAGCATCTGGCGTACGATCACTTCGATATGCTTATCGTTGATCTTCACACCCTGCAGACGATACACATCCTGCACCTCATCAATCATATAGTTGGCCAACGCCTCGATCCCCATGATTGCAAGAATATCATGCGGTGCAGGGTTGCCATCAACGATATAATCGCCCTTTTGGACAAAGTCGCCCTCACCCACTGGAATGTGCTTGCCTTTGGGAACCATATATTCGACTGGCTCAATGCTCTCGTCCGCAGACTCGATACTGATGCGCCGCTTGTTTTTATAATCCTTGCCAAAACGCACATAGCCATCAATTTCTGCAATGACTGCGTGATCTTTCGGACGCCGCGCCTCGAACAATTCCGCCACCCGTGGCAAACCACCGGTGATATCTTTGGTCTTGGCACCCTCACGTGGGATACGCGCAACAACATCGCCCGCTTTTATATCTTGACCGTCTTCGCACGACAAAATCGCGTCAACCGACATCGGATAGGTTAGCGGGTTTCCCGCCTCGTTGCGCAGTGGTTCACCTTCCGGATCCAGCAAGATAATCTCTGGCTTCAGCTCATTGCCTTTTGGCGCAGCACGCCAATCGACAACAATTTTCTGGGTCATGCCTGTAGCATCATCGGTCTCTTCACGCACAGCAATCCCATTGACCAGATCGACGTGTTTTGCCGTGCCTGATTTTTCGGCAATAATAGGTAGCGTGTAAGGATCCCATTCAAAGAGTTTATCACCGCGTTCGATTGTTTGACCAACCTTCACAAACAATTTTGAACCATAGCCCAGTTTGTGNCTTGCGCGCTGTTCCCCCTGCTCGTCGATCACCAACAGCTTCATATTCCGGCCAACGACCAGAACGTCACCAGCCGAATTTTTCAAGGTATTTTCACCCTCGAAAGTAATCTTACCAGGCTGCGATGCCTCAAGGAAAGACTGCTGGCCACCCTGCGCAACACCGCCGATGTGGAACGTCCGCATCGTCAACTGTGTGCCTGGCTCACCGATGGATTGCGCCGCAATAATGCCCACGGCCTCACCGGAATTCACGATGGTACCCCGCGACAGATCACGTCCGTAACACAAGGCGCATACACCTTCTTCAGCCTCACAGGTCAGCGGGCTGCGAATACGCGCAACCTGAAGTCCCGCAACATCCACGGCATCCGCCAGGCGTTCGTCAATCAACTCACCATGCGCCACAAGAACCTCATCTGTCCCCGGCTTGAGCAGATCTTCCGCGGCAACCCGACCCAGCAAACGCTCGGCCAGAGACAACACGACCTCACCGTCATTCACCGCTGTTTCGGCGGTAATGGCTTTTTCGGTGCCACAATCATACATGCGTACGATACAATCCTGCGCCACATCCACCAAGCGACGGGTCAGATAGCCCGAGTTGGCAGTTTTCAACGCCGTGTCAGACAGACCTTTGCGCGCCCCGTGGGTCGAATTAAAGTATTCAAGAACCGTCAGGCCCTCTTTAAAGTTAGAGATGATTGGTGTCTCGATAATATCGCCGTTTGGCTTGGCCATCAGGCCTCGCATACCACCAAGCTGCTTCATCTGCGTGACCGAACCACGCGCTCCAGAGTGGGCCATCATATAGACACTGTTGGGTTCAAGCTCTGCGCCATTCTCATCGCGGCGTGGCGCCGAAATCGTGGACATCATCGCATCGGTAACCTTGTCGTTACATTTCGACCACGCATCGACAACTTTATTATATTTCTCGCCCTGAGTGATCAGACCGTCCATATATTGCTGTTCAAAATCTTTGACCTGACCGCGGGTCTCATCCACCAAGGTCCATTTGTCATCGGGCACCACCATATCATCTTTACCAAACGAGATGCCTGCTTTGAAAGATTCCCGAAAGCCCATGGTCATGATCTGGTCACAGAAGATGACGCTCTCTTTTTGACCACAATAGCGGTAGACCGTATCGATCACCCGCTGCACGTCTTTTTTCCGCAACAGATCGTTGACCAGATCAAACGGCGCTTTCGCGTTTTGTGGCAGCAAAGCCCCCAGACGCACACGACCAGGCGTGGTTTCAAAACGAACCTGCACCTCGTTGCCCTCATTGTCGATCTGCGGAATACGGGCTGTAACTTTGGCGTGCAAATGCACCAGACCAGAATCCAACGCATATTGCACTTCTTCGATCGAGCTGAAGATCATGCCTTCGCCCTTCATGCCTTCACGCATGATGGTTGTATAGTACAGACCCAGAATCATATCCTGTGACGGCACGATAATCGGTGCACCGTTGGCTGGCGACAACACGTTGTTGGTCGACATCATCAGGACCCGGCATTCCAGCTGCGCCTCGAGGCTCAGCGGCACATGCACCGCCATTTGGTCCCCGTCAAAGTCAGCATTAAACGCCGAACAGACCAGCGGATGCAGCTGAATGGCTTTGCCTTCGATCAGGGTCGGTTCAAACGCCTGAATGCCCAAACGGTGCAGCGTTGGCGCACGGTTCAACATCACCGGATGTTCGCGGATCACCTCATCGAGGATATCCCAAACTTCGGGGCGTTCTTTTTCAACCAGCTTTTTGGCTTGTTTCACGGTTGATGACAGGCCTTTGGCCTCAAGCCGCGAATAGATAAACGGCTTGAACAACTCAAGCGCCATTTTCTTTGGCAAACCACATTGGTGCAATTTCAGCTCTGGCCCAGTCACAATCACCGAACGGCCCGAGAAATCGACCCGCTTGCCCAAAAGGTTCTGACGGAAGCGACCCTGTTTGCCTTTCAACATATCCGACAGGGATTTCAGCGGCCGCTTGTTGGCCCCCGTGATCACCCGGCCGCGTCGACCGTTGTCAAACAAGGCATCGACAGATTCCTGCAACATACGCTTTTCGTTGCGCACGATAATATCGGGTGCACGCAACTCAATCAGCCGTTTCAAACGGTTGTTGCGGTTGATCACCCGGCGGTAGAGGTCATTTAGATCCGAGGTGGCAAACCGGCCACCATCCAGTGGGACCAGCGGCCGCAATTCAGGTGGGATAACCGGAACAACGGTCAGAATCATCCATTCGGGCCGATTGCCGGATTCCAAGAAAGACTCGACAACTTTCAGGCGCTTGATGATTTTTTTCGGCTTGAGCTCGCCGGTGGCCACTGCCAGATCGGCACGCAATTGCTCGGCCTCGGCATCCAGGTCAATCGCCGCCAGCATTTCACGGATGGCTTCTGCGCCAATATTGGCGGTAAAAGCATCCATGCCATAGGTGTCTTGTGCCGACATATACTCTTCTTCGGTCATCATCTGACCATAGTCGAGGTCTGTCAGACCCGGTTCGATAACCACGTAGTTTTCGAAATAAAGCACCCGCTCGAGATCGCGCAATGTCATGTCCAACATCAAACCGATGCGCGACGGCAATGATTTGAGAAACCAGATATGGGCAACAGGCGAGGCCAACTCGATATGGCCCATGCGCTCGCGACGCACTTTTTGCAACGTGACTTCAACGCCGCATTTCTCGCAGACAACGCCGCGGTATTTCATCCGCTTATATTTCCCACACAGACATTCATAGTCTTTGATTGGGCCAAAGATACGGGCACAAAACAGGCCATCACGCTCGGGTTTGAACGTCCGGTAATTGATCGTTTCAGGCTTTTTGATCTCACCGAACGACCATGAAAGAATGCGTTCGGGAGAGGCCAGCGACACTCTGATTTCATCAAAAGATTTGCTAGGTGCCAGCGGGTTGAAAGGGTTGCTTGTCAGTTCCTGGTTCATTTTTCAGATCCTTAAATTAGGGCAGAAGGGAAAGGCTGTGACGGGGGCGACCCCGTCACGTCTCTTCCTCGGCATCCAGGAGTTCCATGTTTAGGCCAAGGCCACGGACTTCTTTTACCAAAACGTTAAAGCTCTCTGGTATGCCCGCTTCAAAGTTATCTTCGCCTTTCACAATCGATTCATAGACCTTGGTGCGGCCTGCAACATCGTCAGATTTGACCGTCAGCATTTCCTGCAGGGTATACGCGGCGCCATAAGCCTCGAGGGCCCAGACCTCCATTTCCCCAAAGCGCTGACCACCAAACTGGGCTTTACCACCCAATGGTTGCTGCGTGACCAGACTGTAAGGTCCGGTAGAGCGCGCGTGGATTTTATCATCCACCAAGTGGTGCAGCTTGAGCAGGTATTTCACCCCGACAGTGACAGGACGGGTAAACTGCTCGCCCGTGCGGCCATCAAACAAGATGGATTGACCCGATTCACTAAAACCTGCGCGGCGCAGTGAATCGTTGACGTCGCCTTCTTTGGCCCCATCAAACACCGGGGTTGCGATCGGCACACCCTGGGCCACATTGCCAGCCGCCTCGATCAACTCGTCTGTATCCAGACCGATGATACCCTCATCATAGACATCATCACCATAAGCCAAGCGCATCGCCTCGCGCACCGGTGTCAGGTCGCCTGAGCGGCGGTATTCTTTAAGGGCTTCGTCGATGTTCAGGCCAAGTGCCCGCGCCGCCCAACCCATGTGGGTCTCAAGGATTTGTCCCACATTCATACGCGACGGAACCCCCAGCGGGTTCAGGCAGAAATCCACCGGCGTACCATCGGCAAGGAACGGCATGTCTTCCATCGGGACAACCCGGGAAATAACGCCTTTGTTGCCGTGACGGCCAGCCATTTTATCACCCGGCTGCAGCTTGCGCTTGACCGCAATAAACACTTTGACCATTTTCATCACGCCCGGAGGCAGATCATCACCACGGCGGACTTTCTCAACTTTGTCCTCAAAGCGGGCATCCATCTGACGCTTTTGAGCTTCATATTGCTCATTCAGCGCCTCAACAATCTGGGCATCAGCCTCGTCGGCCAGCGCCAGTTGCCACCATTGGCCCTTGGACAACATGCCCAAAACATCTTCGTTGATTTCACAATTCGACCGCACGCCCTTTGGGCCTTTAACGGCAGTTTTGCCAATAATCATGCTGTGTAGACGCGAATAGGTGTTGCGATCCAAGATGACCATTTCGTCATCGCGATCGCGCGCCAGACGCTCGACTTCTTCGCGTTCGATCTGAAGTGCACGCTCGTCTTTTTCAACGCCGTGGCGGTTGAACACACGGACTTCGACAACGGTGCCGAAATCGCCGGGTTTAACCCGCATCGACGTGTCACGCACATCTGAGGCTTTCTCACCAAAAATCGCCCGCAACAGTTTTTCTTCTGGAGTCATTGGGCTCTCGCCCTTGGGGGTAATCTTACCCACCAGAATATCGCCCGGCTCAACATCCGCGCCGATATAGACAATACCGGCCTCATCGAGGTTGCGCAGCGCCTCTTCTCCAACGTTCGGGATATCACGGGTGATTTCCTCTGGTCCCAGCTTGGTGTCACGTGCGGCAACCTCAAACTCTTCGATGTGGACCGATGTAAACACATCATCGCGGGCAATGCGCTCGGAAATCAGGATTGAATCCTCATAGTTATAGCCGTTCCAAGGCATAAACGCGACGACCACGTTTTTACCAAGCGCCAGCTCGCCCATATCCGTCGACGGACCATCGGCAATCACTTCGCCCTTGCCAACCTTGTCACCCACTTTCACCAACGGACGCTGGTTGATACAGGTGTTTTGGTTCGAGCGCTGGAATTTACGCAAACGGTAGATATCAACACCGGGATCGCCGGGTTTGAGATCATGGGTTGCGCGCACAACAATCCGCTGGGCATCGACCTGATCGATGACGCCAGCGCGTTTTGCCATAATTGACGCGCCAGAATCCCGGGCGACAACCTCTTCGATGCCGGTTCCGACCAGCGGCGCTTCTGCGCGCAGCAATGGCACCGCCTGACGTTGCATGTTCGACCCCATCAGGGCGCGGTTCGCATCGTCATTTTCCAAGAACGGAATAAGCGAGGCGGCAACTGATACCAGCTGTTTAGGGCTGACGTCGATCAGATTGACGCTTTCACGCGGTGACAAGGTATAGTCACCGGATTTACGAGTCGAGACCAGATCGTTGACGAAATTGCCATCCGCATCGAGCGTTGCGTTAGCCTGTGCCACGGTGTGGCGCATTTCTTCGGTGGCCGACATGTAATGCACTTCGTCGGTCACTTTGCCTTCGGTTACCACCCGGTAAGGTGTCTCGATAAAGCCGTATTTATTCACCCGCGCAAAGGTCGCCAATGAGTTAATGAGACCGATATTCGGGCCTTCGGGTGTTTCAATCGGACACATGCGACCATAGTGGGTCGCGTGCACATCGCGCACTTCGAACCCGGCACGTTCTCGCGTCAGACCACCTGGTCCAAGCGCAGACAAACGCCGTTTGTGGGTGACTTCCGAAAGCGGGTTGGTCTGGTCCATAAACTGCGACAATTGTGACGAGCCAAAAAATTCGCGTACCGCAGCGGCGGCCGGTTTGGCATTGATCAGATCTTGAGGCATGACAGTGTCAATTTCGACCGAAGACATGCGTTCCTTGATCGCACGCTCCATCCGCAACAAGCCAACCCGGTATTGATTTTCCATCAACTCACCAACCGAACGGACCCGGCGGTTTCCAAGATGGTCAATATCGTCGATGTCGCCCTGGCCATCGCGCAACTCAACCAGCGCCTTGATGCACGACACAATGTCTTCCTTGCGCAGCGTGCGCTGGGTGTCTTCGGCATCCAGTGCCAGACGCATGTTCATTTTCACCCGACCGACGGTCGACAGATCATAGCGCTCACTGTCAAAGAACAAAGTGTCAAACAGCGCCGATGCCGCCTCGACCGTGGGCGGCTCTCCCGGGCGCATGACCCGGTAGATATCCATCAGCGAAGTGTCGCGGTTCAGGTTTTTATCCATCGCCATCGTATTGCGCATATACGCACCAACAGTGATGTTATCGATATCCAGCACTGGAATGTCGGTAATACCAGCATCCAAGAGATCTTTCAGAGTACCCCCGGTTACATCACCGGCCTTGTCCAGTTCCCACGTCAACTCATCGCCAGCTTCGACATAAATCGCACCGGTTTCTTCGTTGATGATGTCTTTAGAGACAAACTTACCAATGATATGCTCAAACGGCACCAAAAGATCCGTGACGGTGCCCTCATCAATGAGTTTCTTGACTGCGCGCGGCGTTACTTTTTTACCGGCTTCGGCAACAACTTCACCCGTTGCGGCATCGATTAAATCATAGCTGGGACGCGTACCGCGTGCCCGCTTTGGAAAAAACTTGGTGACCCAGCCCTTGCTGGCGTCCTGTCGGAACGACACCGTGTCATAATAGGCATCCATGATACCTTCCTGATCGAGACCCAGCGCGTATAGCAAGGTGGTGACAGGCAGCTTGCGACGACGGTCAATACGCGAATAGACGATGTCTTTGGCATCAAATTCGAAATCCAGCCAAGAGCCGCGATACGGGATAATCCGGCAGGTAAACAACAGTTTCCCCGAGCTGTGGGTCTTGCCGCGGTCGTGATCGAAAAACACGCCTGGCGAGCGGTGCATTTGCGACACAATCACACGTTCGGTACCATTGACCACGAAGGTCCCGTTCGGGGTCATCAGGGGCATGTCGCCCATGAACACATCTTGTTCTTTAATGTCCTTGACCGATTTCGCGCCGGTGTCTTCGTCGACATCAAACACGATCAGCCGCAGGGTCACCTTGAGCGGACCGCTATAAGTCATGTCACGCTGCTGACATTCCTCGACATCATACTTTGGCTTTTCAAGATCATAGCTCACAAATTCCAGCACGCTGGTCTCGTTGAAATCCTTGATCGGAAACACCGACTGAAAAACACCCTTTATACCTTCGCCATCCATCGGGATCGGCTGATCTCCAGAAGATAGGAACAATTCATAAGAAGACTTCTGCACTTCAATCAGATTTGGCATCTCCAGGACTTCACGGATTTTGCCATAGTATTTGCGCAGACGTTTCTGGCCAAGGAAGCTTTGAGCCATGGTCGGTATCACCTTTCAATTCTCACGGGCTGTGCCTGCTGTCGGGGTTCCAGCACCACATCCCTCCGAGATAACAGATTACGGTCCATTCTTGGCCGTCGTCCCAATGACGGCCTCTCGACACGATAACCTTGTCTTAAAAAACGTCTGCCCCGCAGGCCCTTTTTAAGACAGGTCTGGCCGGGCACGGTATTCCGCGCCCAGCCACTTATTCCACATCGGGTTGCCCCGAAGGCAATTACTTAACTTCGATCTCTGCGCCGACTGCTTCCAGCTTGGCTTTGACATCGTCTGCTTCGTCCTTGGAAACCTGCTCTTTGACGGCTTTGCCGCCGGCTTCAACCAGTTCTTTGGCTTCTTTGAGACCCAGACCAGTGATGGCGCGAACCTCTTTGATGACATTGATTTTCGACTCACCGAAAGATTTCAGGATCACGTCGAATTCAGTCTGCTCTTCTGCAGCTGCACCACCGGCGTCGGCTGGGCCTGCCATCATGACAGCGCCACCCGCAGCAGGCTCGATGCCATACTCGTCTTTGAGGATAGTTTTCAGTTCTTGTGCTTCAAGAAGCGTCAGTCCAACGATCTCTTCAGCAAGTTTTTTCAGATCAGCCATGTGTGACTCTTTTCCGTTTTTAAGTTGTGTTCCAACGTGCAGGGAGGATCCCCACGCAGATCAATAGTTGCTTAAGCAGCTTCGGCCTTTTCTTCCAAGGTCGAAAGGATGCTTGCGATGTTCGAAGCAGGTGCGCCAATGGCCCCGGCAATATTCGATGCAGGTGCGACGATACAGCCCGCGATCGAAGCAATAAGCTCCTCGCGCGATGGCATGCTCGACACGGCCTTAACACCGGCCCGGTCCAGACCGTTTTCACCCATTGCACCACCGAGAATATCGAACTTTGAATTCTCTTTGGCGAAATCTTCGGCCACTTTGGCAGCTGCCACAGGGTCCTCAGAATAGGTCAGTACGGTCATACCCGTTAGAAAGTCGGCAATGCCTGCGCATGGCTTACCTTCAAGGGCGATCTTGGCGAGCCTGTTTTTGGCAACGCGAACACCACAGTCTGCGTCGCGCGCACGCGCTCGCAGGGTCTGCATCTCCGCAACTGTAAGACCAGCGTAGTGGGCAACCACTACAACGCCAGAGCTTTCAAAGATTTGGCCGAGTTCGTCGACCACTTTCTCTTTCTGGGCTCTATCCACAGTTTCACTCCAAATTTGGGGGTTTCCCCCCGGCTCAGTTAAACCCTCAAAGACGAGGGCATTCGGGTCCAACAAAAGGGTCCCGAGGCCGTGATCACCCGAAGGTATTACCCCATCGGAAATCTTGTCTCGTTCCCCATCTCAGGAAGGAATTACCGGGCCTTTCGGCCCAACCCTCCATCTCGGACAGGACGTAGCGTTTCCGCTTCGCCATCCGCCCCGGGCAAGCCCGAGGCAAATTTCTTATCGCGCGGTGGCCGCTGCGATATCGATGGTCACGCCAGCACCCATGGTAGAGCTCAGCGAGATCTTGGTCATATACGAACCCTTCGATCCAGTTGGCTTAGCCTTCTGTACCGCTTCGACAAAGGCGCGGATGTTTTCAACCAGCATCGCCTCGTTGAACGAAGCTTTGCCGACACCGGCATGCACAACGCCGCCTTTTTCAGCTCTGAACTGTACTTCGCCTCCTTTTGCAGCCTGAACCGCCGCAGCAACGTCCATGGTCACAGTGCCAACCTTGGGGTTCGGCATCAGATTACGCGGACCAAGCACTTTGCCCAGCCGACCAACAACCGGCATCATGTCAGGTGTCGCAATACATCGGTCAAAATCGATCGTACCACCTTGAACGATTTCCATCAGGTCTTCGGCGCCCACAATGTCTGCACCAGCGGCCTGAGCCTCTTCGGCCTTGGGACCCCGAGCAAATACGGCCACACGAACCGATTTACCGGTGCCGTTTGGCAGGCCGATCACACCGCGGACCATTTGGTCTGCGTGCCGCGTATCAACACCCAAGTTCATCGCGATTTCAATGGTTTCATCAAATTTCGCCGTAGCATTTGATTTTATCAGAGCAACCGCATCTTCGATAGACAGGTTCTCTTTGTTCTTGACCGCTTCGCGATTGCCGCGGGTGCGTTTTCCAAGATTTGCCATCACTTCACCTCGATGCCCATAGACCGTGCCGAACCAAGGATGATTTGCATCGCTTGTTCGATCGAATTGGCGTTCAGATCCACCATTTTTGCCTCGGCGATTTCCTTCACCTGCGCCACGGACACCGACCCTGCGATTTCCCGACCGGGATTAGATGCCCCGGACTTTAGCTTTGCGGCCTTTTTCAGATAGTAAGACGCAGGCGGCGTCTTGATTTCCATCGTAAAAGATTTGTCCTGATAATACGTAATCACCGTCGGACAGGGAGCGCCAGCCTCCATTTCTTGCGTCTTGGCGTTAAACGCCTTACAAAATTCCATGATATTAATGCCGCGCTGACCCAGCGCCGGGCCCACGGGCGGGGATGGGTTTGCCTGACCAGCAGGCACCTGCAATTTCATCTTACCAACAAGTTTTTTGGCCATGAGGCCTCTCCTTTTTGCCAACATCCCCCAACGCATTTGGGCGACTTTTGTTGTCGTGGTCTGGTCTCGGCACTGCGGCGCCGTCGCCTCCCACGGCTCTTAGGTCAAATCTCTTTTGTGACCTGTGTAAATTCAAGCTCAACCGGCGTTTCGCGGCCAAAAATTGATACTGTTACCTTTAGACGTTGATTGTCCTCATCGACCTCTTCAACCATGCCGTCGAAGTCTTCAAACGGACCATCGTTGACCTTAACCTTTTCGCCAATTTCGTAATGAATTAGAGTGCGCGGCGATTCTTCGCCTTCCTGCACCCTGTTCAAAATTGCATTTACTTCGGCATCCCGCATCGGCATCGGCCGACCCTGCGGCCCTAGAAATCCAGTGACACGATTGATTGAACTGACCAGATGATAGCCTTGGTCGGACATTTCCATCCGCACCAGTACATACCCAGGCATGAAGCGACGCTCGGCTGTCACCTTTTTACCGCGACGCACCTCGATCACCTCTTCTGTCGGAACCAGCACCTCTTCGATGTCGTCCTCCAGACCGGCCTCGGCGACAGAAGTTTTGATCTGCTCGGCGATCTTTTTCTCAAAATTTGAGAGAACGCTTACAGAATACCAACGTTTTGCCATTGCCTTGTCTGCCCTTATGTCTCGTCGATTCGCAGATCGACGTTCTGTGCCTTTTCGGCTTAACAACCGTCTCTTCGGGAAAAAAAAGCGGCGCGCAACACGAATCGCCGCACGCCTTCATCCCAAAGTGGTGTCGGGATAGCGCTATAACCCTAAATATTCAAGCCCATAATCTTCATTCTATCCAATTTTGGACCACTTAACCAAAGGCTCCCAACACTGATTGCAAGCCACCTCGAATTAAGATGTCTATAACAGCAAAAAAAACAGCTGTAACCGCCGACATGACAAACACCATCACGGTGGTCAGCAACACCTCTTTTCGGGTTGGCCATACTACCTTGGCGACTTCTGAGCGGACTTGCTGGATATACTGAACTGGGTTTATACTGATCATTGGAACGGACTCTTCTAGCGTTTAGGATAGCGTGTACTTATGACGCTTAGCTGATAAGTTCAAGGCCGAGGAAACTTAACCGATTAATCGATAAGCTCCGTCAGTCTACACCAAACCAGACCCTGTAAGAGCGAAGACGTCGCGCACTGTTGGTCACGTCGACGGCACCTTTGAGCCCTCTTTAAGCAAAATGACAAGCGCTACAACACTCAAGGCAACACCAAATAAGATCGGAGCCGGCGGCACCGTGTGACCCAGCGCGATCTCCCAGACCAAGACCCAACTGGGCGTGAGATACGTGTAGGCCATCACTTTCGCAGGCGGCAGCCGCAACGAAGCATATTGCATCAAAACAAAGGTCACCGATGTGGCCATGATTGCGACATAAGCAAGTGTGATCCAAACAATAACCGGCAGGTTCGCCCAATCGGTTGCCAGCAGATCCGACCAGCCGATCCAGCAAAGCAGCACCGCACCCGCAGCCAAAACACCGAAGGTAAACACCAATACCGGCTCTCCACGATGTAACCGGCGCACCATCGGCGTATAGACGGAATGCGCCAGACATCCCCAGAAAAAAATGCGCTCGCCAAGGCCGATTTGAAACTGCAAAAGTGCCAGCCAGTCAGCCCGAAAAATAACCCACAGCGCCCCTGCCCCCCCGACAGCCAGCGCTAATAAGACACGGCGGGACATGGCCTGCTTTAATATCAAGTAACCGGCCATTCCAGCCATAATCGGGGTCAGGGTAAACACTGCAGACGTCGAGACCGGCGCACTGGTTTTTAGGCCCTCAAACATCAAAACGAAATAACACGCCATCATGGCGCCTAACATTGTATGGCGCCACGGCGCCCGAAAATGCCGAAGCGACATCTGCCCCATGACTATGCTGGCCCCCCCAACAATCACGGCTGCAAAGATAAAGCGAATGCCATTCAACGCCAGTGGCGAAATAGAATTAGCAGCCATCCCCCCAAGCGAAAAAGATCCCGCAATTAAAGCTGAAAAGCACAGCATGGCCCAATGCGCTCGCAGCGCCGGGTTCACAACCACGACCCCGTTTGCGACAATTGCATCCGTGCTTTTAACAAATCGATGCCACAGAAATAAAGGCTGTGGCCGAGGTGACGGCTAAACGCCAAAACTGGGTCTGTCAAAGCGATGCCGCACCCTTTCCAACTTTGCGCAAGACCGCCGGTCAGGGCCCTATGGCCAACCGGAACAAATAAACTTACGCCCTGCCTAGGGTGCACTCCTAGACGAAAACACAGCTTTAAGAAAGAACCGCCTCACCGCATGCATGAGGGTGATTTCAAACAGCTCAAAACTCGGGCGGCCTGCGGATTATAGAAACTAATTTAGGGCTGGTTTTTGAACGCTGCTTTTATGGGCTGCAGGACAGACTGCACTTTCGAGCAGCGGTGCAAATCCACACGAGTGACCAGCCAGAAATTCACAGTCAAAACTGCCAGCGCCAGTACCACTTAAACCAATTCCACCGTAGAATTTTCATCTATCATAAAGAATCCAAGACCCAAGCCTTCTTGAACGGCGATCGACAGCGCAGTTTGATCAGCCGGCCGAAACACGATGTGCGCCTCTGGCACATGGTGTTGCATCCATTTACAAAAAGGGCGCACGCACTTCGATATTATCATGTCCAATGAAGCGGTGGTGGATAAATTTGTTGGGGTTTTGCGGCAGCCCATGCGCCGCGACATAAGCCCGCGCCGTACAGAGTTAACATTTCCGATTAAATAACGGCTCCATAACATGGTCAGCCTCTTGCGGTGGGGCGTCAGCGACAATTGCAGCATGCGCCTAGCCAAATTCAAGCCGAAACAACCGGCCACTGGTCAGATATCTCAGGCATACTGCTGGGTATTGCCTTTCAAACGCACCCAGCGCCGGCACCAGCAACGGCGCTAATTTTTCCACAGAGGTAATCACAAACTCGCCAAAGTCCGTATCGCCCCGGCGTTTCAAACGCCCCTCAAGTTGCAAAATTTGATTTTGGGTAACCTTCACAACCTGCAACAAATCNAGCCCGGCCTCTGTGGGCGTATAGCCACGCGCATGGCGCTGAAATAACTTGACCCTAAAACCGGCCTCCAACGTATCAACGTGACGAGCCACCGTTGCATGATGCACACCCCATACGTCAGCCGCACCGCTCACCGTGCCAATGCGCACCACATTATAGGCGGTTCTGACCGCATCCCAATAGGTGATGCTCTGGCTTTTAAGAGTTGCGCTAATGAATGTGCAAAATTACACAATGAGTTTATTTTTATGATTGTTTCGTTCAAAATCACAAAATGTACTTTGTCAGTAAACGTACAGGGACCCCCCCCCTGTTTTGCCTTGATTTGAGGTGCGATTATTGCGCGAGGCTGGCGATGTGGCTGGCGATGTGGCTGGCGCGATATGAGGTTTTTGTAGATGAGCAAGCGACGGGGTGGGCGTGGTTCCAAATACACCGATGAGTTTAAACGGCGGCTCGTGGCGGAGAGCCATGGTGATGGTGTGAGTGTTCCGATGGTCTCGCGGCGTCATGGGGTGCCGACGAACCGGATTTACGCGTGGCGCGGCGATGCGCGGTTCCAGCCGGTGGCGTCTGATGATCCCGGGTTCATATCAGTCGAGATTTCTGGCGGCGATCACGATGCGGCGGCTGTGCAGCCCGCAGCGCAGCCAACAAGCATTCCGACATCCTCAGTTCGGATTGAGATCACGTTGGAGAACGGGCGCAAGCTGAGCGTGAGCGACGGCATTGATGCGGGCTTTGTGCTGGAACTGGCGCGCGGGTTGGCGGCATGTTCCCTGTTCTTGCGGATGCGAAGATCTGGCTTGCGGCTGGCGTGACGGACATGCGGCGCGAGTTTAATGGTCTTGCGGCACACATAGAACTGGTTCTTGCGGGCGATCCATACTCAGGTCATCTGTTTTTGTTCCAAAAACCTAGAGGGGATCAAATCAAGATGATTTGGTGGGACGGCCAAGGCGCGTGTTTGTTCACCAAGCGTTTAAAACGGGGACGGTTTGTGTGGCCCGCAACCAAGGAAGGTAAAGTCAGCCTAAGCCGCGCACAGCTTGCGATGCTCATGGAAGTCATAGACTGGCGTATTGTGCAGAAGACATGGCGTTCAAGTATGGTTGGATAGCTGTATGTTTTATAGGACTTCTTGCCTTTGTGGGATTCCCATGATGCCCTGCTTTTGGTATGTAATGGCATGAGTAAGACCCCTCCAATTCTGGCTAATCTGTCCCCTGAGGCGCAGGCGTTGTTTGCCGTGCAAACAGCGGAATTGTTGGAGCTGAAGCAAGCATGTCTTGGCGTATCCCTTGACAATGCGGCCGCACAAAAACGCCTCAAGGATGAGATGGAGGCAGCGCTTGCTGCCGAGCGCGCCGCCCATGCACGGGCCATCCAGAACAAAGACGCGATGATTGCCGACCTGCGCCTACAGCTTCACCATTGGCCAAACGTTCTGCGTGGCGAAGGGGACATTCGATTGGCAAGAAATTAACTAAATGAGGTCTTATGCAGAAAGCTGTTGAGACACCAATTTGTGGATTGTTTTGCAATTTTTAGGACCTTTGAAAAGCACCGCCAACGCTTTGTTTGGGAAAACTTTCTCAAGGTGGTCCAGAATTATAGGGTAAACTTCTTCACATGCTGCAAAAACCTTTGACTCGTAGTCAGTTGGGAACTCCGAGATGGGTTGGTCAAGAAGATGGTTTCCGAGCCGCGCAAATACCGCGCTAGCCATAGCACGGTTGCCGTGAACCAATAGGCCCCACGAGTACCCACTCTTACGATCGGCTTGGGATTTACGGTCAGCAATCCATTTGTCAACGGCTCTTAAGATTCTAACCGCGTTGAAGGCTCGCGCACCCGATGTATTTGGATTAAAAATAGCTTTGTAGGGCGCTCGCGACAAGTCATTGTAGAAGCGACCAATGCCTGTTTTTGCAGCGACTGAATGTGACGGATCGGACGAGGCGCATGCTAGCGCGGTAGTCACTTCGATTAGATCACAAGAAAGGGCCGTAGGTACGAAGTCCTCGCTACGATGAATTTGGTAGTCAATTTTCTNCAAAGACATCTCGCCACGAATCCGATCTTGTTCCTGATCCCGCGACACGAAGTCTCGACCTTCCACGCGGTTTTGTAGATTGTTGGTTCTGGTCACAGAAGACCCGAAGTCGTCAGGCGCTTCGCTCAATAGAATGACTCGTATCGAAACCTTAACGCTGCCAAGAGCTTCATCGTCTGCGATTCTCGCCAGAGTACTGACTGTCTGCGCACCATTTACAATTGAAGCACCTCGGAACTCAAAGTTCCCTGATGTATGCGATGCTGAAGCGCTTGGTGCCCTCGAAGATTCGTCGGCAATTAGTGTTATCCCATTGTGAAAGTACCAAAAGTTTTCTGGATTGCTCTCCGCGGTAGCCTTGATTTGATTGTTTACGTCAGTATCGCCTAGTGCATATCGTATGTTCTTCGCCACGATCCGCTTGCCATGGTTATGCCACCATGATTTTAGCTGGCTTCCATCAATGATGCCAACATATGCTTTGTGCGGATGTGTAACCCTCGACCAATCCAAAAGGGTCGCCGCGAGAGTGATTTTGCCAACGTTCGCACCAGAAGTCAGCCCCTTTAAAAACTTCAGACATGCCAAGAACAGAAGACGTCGCAATACCTTCGGCCTCGTGATCATTCAGCTCGTTGACAAGTCGATCGAGTTTTCTTGTTGTGTGCTTCGCAAGATCGCTTGAACCTGTCGATACAACAATGAGCCGAATTGTGTTGCCGGGCTGCATAAGAGCCTCAGAGATTATCTCAACTTTCTCATGCAACCGCTCTGCAAAGCTGTCGATCGCATTTTCTACGAGATCACGTACACCATCGGCAAATGTTGAAATCTCGTTTGCATTAGGCTCGCCAGATCCTGATCGGATCTATTTTGATTGCACTACAACCACCTGTCGCTCTTCAGAATCAAAGTACGCAGCATCGAGACCATTGTCTTCGCCACCATCCCAAACAGCATTGGCCGCTTCGCCGTTTGAGCAACCAGTTGTACAATAGACAGCAAACGCTGCAAGACACCTAGTCAAGATCTTCACATCTCGTTCCGGATCAGAATCAGAAATTTCAGTCAAATCGAAGTCATTCTCGAACATGTCACGAATTTTTGAGTGAATTTGACGGACTTTAAGACTCGACAATACTATACCTCGGCTTGCGTATGATCATTTAGACAACCCTAGCAAGACTGTCGAAAAATCAATAAGGTGCATAGGGCCTTAATCAACAAAACCGCCTTTACTGAGATCTGTTTATACGCTTGGGTGCTGGAGCGTATCCAGGACCATCCCGCAAACCGTATCGACGACCTCATGGCCTGGGCCTATCAGGACATGATCGATGCCCAAAACGCCGAGGCCGAGGCAAAAGACGCAGCTTGATCAACGGCAGCGTTGATGCTTACCCTTGCCATAGTAACCGCCACTTAAGGGAAAACGCATCTAGACCCATACCCGCGCTCCAACAGGCCGCAGAAACCACTTAGCAGAAAATATCAAGGCCTGAAGATAGCTAAGGCCGGCTCCAAGGCTGACTTAAATATCGTGAAACCCTCTAATATGGGGTGTGTATCTGGCAGCTCAGAGGCCCGAAAATGTTCATTTTATCACCGCAGACGAAATCGCCTGTGACGTCAAAAGCAAACACAGTGCAACACGATTAGAAAACTACAGTCTAATCCACCTTATCAAAGGAAAAATTGTTAAGTATATTAACTTAGGCAAGAAGGCAGCGCTGACACTGGCTTTTGTCGCGGCAGGTGCCACAAAGCTAACGAGGGCCAATGATGGTTGGCATCTTCGAGGCTGTCGGCCTCAGACAATGGTTTCGGTTTGTCACTGGCGCCATCGAAGTTGCTGCCGCCATGTTGCTTTGGGTGCCAATGCTGCAACTGATTGGGCCGACCTGCTCACAATAACTATGATCGGTGCAGTGCTAGCGCACATCCTTGCCTTTGGCCACAGCGCTATTCCAGCTGTTATTCTGATCCAACTTTCGCCGTATACTGCCGATATTTACAAAGACAAGCTTGTGCATAAAACGGCATCCCGTTGACGGTTTGCCGACGCCATTTGTCTTTTGATGGACGCGCGCTTAAGCAGCGTTTGCCGCGCGGACAAATTTATTTTGAACCGTTGCCCCCAGCCCCGACATCAAACGCACGTTTCTTGGAATACCATGCGTCACAAAAGCCCTCTTCACGCGATCGCATAGCAATGTTATAGTCGCTAAGAACCAGCATTTTGGGGCGGTCAATCCATAATTTTAGTCCCGACATGCCAAACAATAATTCGATAAAAACTATTGGCGCAGGCGCATTTTCTAACAAGAGGTCCACGGCTAAGCCCATATTTGGACCCGCAGAGCAGGTGCAAAGTGAAACAACAACTCTGGACTTTGATACTATTTTTCATACTAACGACCCTCGCCCGCGCCGAAGATAGCATCATGATGCAGGTCGACAGCTTTAGATCTGTCAAACAAAGCACCGCAACGGCCCGCATTGCCGACAAATACCCCATCACGATCGGTTTGAAATTCGACGAAATCAGATGTTATGACAATGTTGGGTTTGTCACTGGCTGGTATGTCTATGACAAATATCAGCAAAAAATACCGCTTATTGGCCTGTATCACCATGGCTTTTTCGACCTGTTCCAATTCCCGCCCAAACGCCATGCGGCCCTGATGCAAGCATTGCGCGACAAGACATTGCAGACAGAAGACCTTGAAACCGCCCAAGAGTATCTGGAACGGCTGGAAGTCACCCACCCCTGGACTGCCCCAGATGGTCGCGTGACCGACCGGTCAGGAACGTGGAGCAACGGTGACAAAACCCTTGCGATCACCCAATTCGAATGGAAAGCGCAATTTGAGCCAGAAAATAACGTTGAGCTTGTCATTGAGAAAGCCAACCGCGACCCGCATCGATCGGATCTGTTAGAGGCGATTGGACAGGCGGGGGAATACCGCATCACCAATGGCAATCTGGCCTGCGCCTATTTGAGGTTGTCTTTGACACAGGTTGCCCCGACAAAAACCGGATGGAATGTTTTGCTTTCCTTTAACAGAGACTCACGGCGCTGCAGTGGCGATGACGGCGGCTATTTTACCCTGAAATTGGACCACAGCTATCAGATTATGGCCCGCAATGGCTACATCACATATATATGCGACAAACGCGGAGCCGGGCGAGACGAAAGCGGTGCAGGCGCCCGTGGCCAGAGGTATACCGTGGTGGAGGGGCAATATGAAACGCCCCGTAACCCCAGAATGATCGGATCATTTTTCATAAAAAATGCCGCAATCAAAGTCGAGACGCCTTGGCCCGATATGACGCCGTAAACGGGAGGCACACGGTCAGATAATTTGGTGACCGCGCCGGCATTCAAAGCGCTTGGCGGGATAGGGGGCTCAGGCTCAGGCTCAGGCTCAGGCTCAGGCGCGCCTATTCCGGTTTGCCCCACAGCTGAAGCCAAAAGTACGGCGCGTGATTATAACTTTCACTGCGGGCCCATCCCGCATCGGCCAATGGCTCTTGAAAATCCTCTAGCCGCAGCCCCGCTTGTAAAGCCTCGCGCATATATTGCGATACAGGCCGGTGCCAGTTTTTGATTTTCACCCCGGGCCATTTGGCCCAGTACCAATGCGGGGTCAAGTAATTGGCCACTGTCATTGTGCTGTGGTCCTGCTTGTTGCGGACAAACNCGCACCCCTTGATTTGGGCGGCGGTAACCCAGCTGTTCAGATTTGCGATCAAGATATACCCGCCGGGTCGCACAACCCGTGCCATCTCGGCGATCGCAGCGGCGCTGTCTGGGATATCAATCAGGCTGAGATAGCTGACCACCATATCAAAATCGCCATCCTCAAAAGGCATATCTTCTGCCTTGCCTTGAGCATACTGTGCCTCACCCAATTTACGCGCCTCACTTAACAGCCGCACGGTTGGATCCAGCCCCACCACCTGCGGCACGGTCTCAGCTATCATTCGGCAAAATCGCCCCTCGCCACAGCCCACATCCAGCACCCGTCTCGCACCACTGGCGTGCACCGCGGCCAACATTGGGCGATCCAGCACCGCGACACGGCTGAAATCACCCCCGGTTTTCAGACTTTCAATCCACGCCTCGGCAGAGGCATCCCAATCGCTTTGCACATCCAAATTCCTTGACACTCAATACTCGCAACTGTAACAGACGCGACATCACAGCGGAAGTTCTGCGCTTCCGGTCCTGTTGCTAGTGCAAGGATCGCCCCCCGTCAGCGAGGTTTCGCCCACGGGGGCCATTGCTTTTGGACAGGGCTTACCAGATCGAAAACCGCGCTTGGTCGCAAGGCAAAATGGCAAAAAGGAGCGTTACGTATGTTTGAGAATCTCTCCGAACGTCTGTCCGGCGTTTTTGACCGGCTGACCAAACAGGGCGCGCTGTCGGACGATGACGTAAAAACTGCGCTGCGCGAAGTGCGGGTCGCCCTGCTTGAGGCCGACGTTTCGCTTTCGGTTGCGCGTGATTTCGTCAAAGCCGTTCAGGATAAGGCCACCGGTCAGGCAGTCACAAAATCGGTTACCCCCGGACAGCAAGTCGTGAAGATCGTCCATGACGAACTGGTGCATGTACTGGCTGGAGAAGGCACCCCCGGCGCGTTGAAAATCGACAATCCACCCGCGCCGATCCTGATGGTCGGTCTGCAGGGGTCGGGCAAAACAACCACCACCGCGAAACTGGCCAAACGCCTGAGTGAAAAAGACGGCAAACGGGTGCTGATGGCGTCGCTTGATGTCAACCGCCCGGCCGCGATGGAGCAATTGAAAATTCTCGGCACCCAGATCGGTGTCGACACTTTGCCGATTGTCAAAGGCGAAGATCCGGTGGCCATAGCCAAACGCGCCAAAACCCAAGCCTCGCTTGGCGGCTATGATGTTTATATCCTAGATACCGCCGGCCGGCTGCATATCGACACCGATTTGATCGCACAGGCCGCCGCCGTGCGCGATATCGCCAACCCGCGCGAAACGCTGCTGGTGGTCGACGGGTTGACCGGTCAGGACGCAGTCAATGTGGCCACTGAATTTGACGATAAAATTGGCGTCACCGGCGTTGTCCTGACGCGGATGGATGGCGACGGACGCGGGGGGGCGGCGCTGTCGATGCGCGCGGTCACCGGCACACCGATCAAGTTTGTCGGCTTGGGCGAAAAGATGGACGCGCTTGAGACCTTTGAGCCCGAGCGCGTAGCCGGCCGCATCCTTGGCATGGGCGATATCGTAGCGCTGGTTGAAAAGGCACAAGACACCATCGAGGCCGAGCAGGCCGAACGAATGATGAAGCGGTTCCAAAAAGGTCAGTTCAATATGAACGACCTGAAATCGCAGCTCGAGCAAATGATGAAAATGGGCGGTCTGGAAAACATCATGGGCATGATGCCCGGTATGGGAAAAATGGCCAAACAGGCCTCAGCAGCCGGGATGGATGACAAGGTCTTCAAGCAGCAGATTGCGCTTATTCAGTCGATGACAAAGAAAGAGCGCGCCAACCCGCAAATACTGCAAGCCAGCCGCAAACGCCGCATCGCCAAAGGTGCGGGGATGGAAGTCAGCGAGTTGAACAAGCTGCTAAAAATGCAACGCCAAATGGGCGATATGATGAAGAAAATGGGCAAGGGCGGCATGCTGAAACAAGCCATGAAAGGCATGTTCGGCAAAGGCGGTGGCATGCCTGCAGGTATGGACCCGTCGCAGATGGACCCCAAAGCACTGGAAGAGGCAGCCAAACAGATGGGCAGCACAATGCCCGGTGGCGGCCTGCCCGGTTTGGGCGGCGGCCTGAGCCTGCCTCCAGGCCTGTCAGGATTTGGAAAGAAAAAATGACCAAAGAGCCGATCACATCGCTGACCAATGCCCCCATTCTGGCCACAGATAATCTGATCCTGCGCGGCCCGGAAATGCGCGATTTCGAACCCTTGGCGGCCTTTTATGCCGACGCACCCCGCGCTTGGGGGTTTGGTGGCGCCTTAAAACGGGATGAGGCGTGGCGCTGGTTTGCTGCCAGCATTGGGCATTGGCATATTCACGGCTATGGCTATTTCACCATTGAAACCAGTGCGGGCGATGTCGCAGGTATCAGCGGCATCTGGAACCCCGAAGGCTGGCCAGAGCCCGAAGTTGGCTGGGTTGTCTATGCCGGTTTTGAAGGCCGTGGCATTGCCTTTGAAGCGGCCAGCCGAGCGCGTGAATGGGCCTATAACAATCTGGGCATGTCTACACTGACCAGCAATATCATTATCGGAAATACAAGATCAATCAAGCTGGCCGAGCGGATGGGTGCCACCTACGAGCACACCTATACCAACCCCAATATGGGCGAAGGTATGCTCTATCGTCATCCGGCACCGGAGGCGCTGTCATGATTTTGTCTCTGCCCGTTCAAGACTTTTTACGTGGACAACCCCTTTTGTGCGCCTGCCAAAAGCCCCTTTATCTGCTTGTCACCCCAGCCAAAAACGAGTTCCAGACATGACTGATTCTGTCACCCGCGCCGCCGAACTTTTGAAAGACCACCGCGACAGCATTGACCGGCTGGATGCGATCCTGGTCTATACGCTTGGCGAGCGGTTCAAACACACACAAGCTGTCGGAAAACTGAAGGCAGAGCACGCGCTGCCGCCCTCAGACCCCGCCCGTGAAGCCACGCAGATTGCGCGGCTCGAAGATCTTGCAAAACGGGCCGATCTCGACCCGGAATTTGCCAAGAAATTTCTGAATTTCATCATTCAGGAAGTCATCCATCATCACACACAACATCAAACGTGAGGTGGGCATCCCCCACCGCGCTTAGTGCCATCCAAAGGAGAATACCAAATGGCTATTAAAATTCGTCTCGCCCGTGGCGGCAGCAAAAAACGCCCCTTTTACCGCATCGTGGCGGCCGACAGCCGCATGCCACGCGATGGCCGCTTTGTGGAAAAACTGGGCACCTATAACCCGCTGCTGCCAAAAGACAGCGAAGACCGGGTAAAAATGAACCTTGAGCGCGTCCAATACTGGCTGGGCGAAGGCGCACAAGTGACCGACCGAATCAGCCGTATGCTGGAAGCCGCAGGCGTTGTGCCAAAGAAAGCGCGCAACAACCCGAAAAAAGGGACCCCCGGTGAAAAAGCCGTAAACCGTGCCGAAGAAAAGGCAGCTAAAGTCGCAGAAGCCAATGAGGCCGATGCGCCAGCAGCAGCAAAAGACGAGACCGCCGCGGCGGAATAACCGAGACTGGCTTTGGCATGGACCTTTTTCCAAAAGCCTTCCAGAGCGATCTGGCCAATCTGATGCGGTGGCGGCGCGATGTGCGCCGCTTTCGCACAGATCCGGTTGACAGGGCGCTGTTGCAGGACTGTCTTGACACATTCTTGCTGGCCCCGTCGGTCGGGCTGTCAGAACCTTGGCGGGTGATCCGGGTTGACAGCGCAGCGGCGCGCACGGCGGCGCACAACAACTTTCAAAACGCCAATCAAGACGCCCTGCAGGGCTATAGTGGTGATAAGGCCGCGCTTTACGCGGGGTTGAAACTGTCCGGCATGCAGGACGCGCCCGTGCATTTGGCAGTTTATTGCGACGAGGCCACCGACAAAGGCAGCGGGCTTGGCGCCAAAACCATGCCGGAAATGCGCCGCTATTCCGTCGTGGGCGGGATCAACTTGTTCTGGCTGGCAGCCCGAGCGCGAGGTTTGGGTGTTGGGTGGGTTTCTATTTTAGACGAAGCACAACTGGCTCAGGATCTGACCGTGTCAGCCGACTGGCGGCTTGTGGCCTATCTTTGCGTGGGCTGGCCACAGACCATGGACACCACGCCAGAACTGGAAACATTGGGATGGGACACACGTCGCGGCCATCTGCCGATTGAGACGAGGTAACGTGGGATGTTGTTTCGACCAATTCGCCTGATTGTGCTGCTAACGGTTGCCTTTGCCGCTGGAGTACTGTTTGAGCGCAAGCAAGTTGGTGAGGCTTGCGTGCAGGCGCAGGGCACCTATGTTGGCGGGGTTTGTAAAGAGGCAAAAGATGTCTGATTTAATCTGTGTGGCGGTGATTGCCGGAGCGTTTGGCGTGCAGGGCGAAGTGCGAGTAAAAAGCTTTACCGCACAGGCTGATGCGATTGCCGACTATGGCCCTCTCAGCGATGAGGATGGCGACAATCACTATGATCTAAGTATTCTGCGTTCCATCAAAAACGGGTTGGCGGTGCGGCTGTCTGGGATCACCACGAAAGAACAGGCCGACGCGATGCGCGGCGTAAAGCTGTTTGTGCCGCGCGCACGCCTGCCGCAACTTCCAGACGACGAATATTACTATAGCGATTTGATCGGCATGGCAGTGCTTGATAGCGGTGGCACGGAGCTGGGGCATATTAAGGCGGTCCAAAATCATGGTGCAACCGATCTGCTTGAAGTGCAATGCCTTGATCACAGCGCAACCGTTTTACTGCCGTTTACCCGCGCCGTAGTACCGACCGTTGATCTGGCGTCTAGGCGCGTCATCACAGACCCTCCTGATGGCGCTTTTCCTGACCCTAAATAATTGCTGATATCGACGCACTGGCGGGTGCAACCGACGGCCCCTGACCACAAAAACAAAGAGCCCGATGATGACCAAAGGCAAAGCCTCAAAATCCCATGGACGGCTGTCAATCTCGGCCTCGGCACAGCCGCGCGCGCTGATCACACCCACCCCCAGCCTGAAAGACGCCTGGACTGCGCAGGTCATGACATTATTTCCCACCGCCTTTCCCGGTGTCCTTGGCGAAAGCCTCAGCGGCAAAGCGCTGCAAAACGGTCTTTGGGCCTTGGAAACAGTCGATCTGCGGCTGTATGGGGAAGGCAAGCATCGCAATGTGGATGACACGCCCTCGGGGGGCGGAGCCGGTATGGTGATGCGCGCCGATGTGCTGGGGCGCGCCATTGACAAAACCCGCGCCGGGGCCGTCGGCCGCTATCCGTTGATTTATCTATCGCCGCGCGGCAAATCCTTTGATCAGGCGATGGCCCAGCAATGGGCGCGCGGACCAGGGATCACCCTGCTGTGCGGCCGTTTTGAAGGCGTTGATGAGCGTCTGATTGAAGAATACAACATTCAAGAGGTGTCTTTGGGCGATTTCATCCTGACCGGAGGAGAGATTGCCGCACAGGCCTTGATTGATGCCACGGTCCGGCTTATACCCCGCGTTCTGGGGAATCAGGTATCGACAGAGGAGGAGTCCTTTTCTGAAGGCCTGCTTGAGCATCCCCAGTATACGCGTCCTGCTGTTTGGAGGGGCCGTGCAGTGCCAGACATTCTTCTGTCAGGCCACCACGGCAAAATCACCGACTGGCGTCAGGCGCAGTCCGAAAGACTAACCAAGGAAAGACGACCTGATCTCTGGCGGGCTTACTGTGCGGTGCACGATAGGGACCCGGATGAAGACCAAGAGCTCTGAGGCGGCATTAAACTTTGTGGGAAAAACCGCAAGCAATATAGGAGAGCGCGATGAACCTGATCGCACAGCTAGAGGCGGAACAAATCACCGCCCTCGGGAATGATATTCCCGATTTCAAAGCCGGAGACACGATCCGCGTCGGCTATAAAGTGACTGAGGGCACCCGTACTCGGGTCCAGAACTATGAAGGCGTCTGCATCAGCCGCAAAAACGGCCACGGCATCGCTGGATCGTTCACGGTTCGCAAGATTTCGTTTGGCGAAGGTGTAGAACGTGTGTTCCCGCTGCATTCGACCAATGTCGATAGTATCACAGTTGTTCGCCGGGGCCGTGTGCGCCGTGCCAAACTGTATTATCTGCGGTCGCGTCGGGGTAAATCTGCACGGATTACCGAAGTAACCAATTACAAACCCAAAGCCGGCGCACAGGCGTAAGGAGCGGACAGATGAAAAAAGACATCCATCCCGACTATCACTTTATTGACGTTAAAATGACCGACGGCACAATCTTGAAAATGCGGTCGACTTGGGGCGCAGAAGGCGACACACTGACGCTTGATATCGATCCCTCGGCACACCCGGCCTGGAACGGTGGCAGTTCGCGTCTTCTCGACACTGGCGGTCGCGTATCCAAGTTCAAAAAGAAATACGAAGGCCTTGGCTTCTAATCAGAACAGGCTTATCTGTCCGACATACGCCATGCCTTCGGGCGTGGCGTTTTTTTATTATTTAGGCACATAAAGCGGGTAAGACCAATTTACGATTTCTAATCCTCGGCTTCCCCCTTTCAAATTATTATTACAAGCTTTACCATTGGCACAGTAAAACAATCGCTCTATCGGCAGAGCAAGGGGAAACACATGGCGCATATAATTGCCGTAGGCAATGAAAAGGGCGGAGCGGGCAAATCCACCGTGTCAATGCATGTGGCCTCCGCACTGGCGCGTATGGGCCATCGGGTTGGCGCGCTCGATCTGGACCTGCGGCAAAAAACGCTTGGACGCTATATCGAGAACCGCACACAGTTTTCCACGCAAAACAATATCACCCTGCCCAGCCCCAATTTTGTCGCCCTGCCAGAAATTGACCCCGACAGCCTCAAGCCTGGGGAAAATGTCTATGATCACCGTCTCTCGTCCGCTGTGGCCGAATTGGAACCGGCCAGTGATTTTATATTAATCGATTGCCCGGGGTCCCATACCCGACTTAGTCAGGTCGCCCATTCGCTCGCTGATACGCTGATCACCCCGATGAATGACAGCTTTGTTGATTTTGATCTGCTGGCCCATATCGACAATGAGGGCGAGAATATCATCGGCCCCTCAGTCTATGCCGAAATGGTATGGAATGCGCGCCAATTGCGGGCCCAAGCCGGGCTACAGCCGATCGACTGGATTGTGCTGCGCAATAGGGTTGGATCGCAACAGATGTTGAACAAACAAAAAATGGAAAAGGCCTTGCACAAGCTGGCCAAACGGATCGGCTTTCGAGTGGCGCCTGGCTTTAACGAGCGGGTGGTGTTTCGTGAACTATTCCCGCGGGGGCTGACCCTGTTGGATTTGAAAGATATTGGCGTCAAACACCTGAATATCTCAAACATTGCGGCGCGTCAGGAATTACGCGATCTGATTAAGGCGCTCAACTTGCCAGAGGTGTCCGTCGATTTTTAACGCTGCTTATTGCCAGTTTTTCCAGTCTTTCCAGTCTTTCCAGCCAGACGCTGCAGCATGTTTTGCAAAAGAGCCAGCTCAGCTTTGGTAAAATCTGTCCCCAGATCTGCTTGATACCGCTCTGCGATGGTGCGCAAACTAAGATAGGCTGTTCGCCCCGCCGCCGTTAGCTCTAAAAGTTCTAGGCGGCGATCCGCATCGCTGCGGTGGCGGGTTATAAACCGCCGGTCCGCCAGCTTTTGGACCGCGCGACTGATTTTTGTCTTATGCAATCTTGCCCGCAGCCCAATGTCGCGCGCTGTCATCTGACCAAAAATACCCAGATGAAACAGCACCCGC
>JGI20154J14316_10000279_pt1 | contig 46137 bp, 58 predicted proteins | sample COG_04_FD_14316 | JGI IMG/M metagenome (IMG submission 14316)
TGACGATTACCAAGAAAGGCTGTTGTATTGGTTGGAATACTTTTATAACAACGCGAAGGGGCTACAGACGATGAGCGAGGCATGTGCGTCTGTTGTGGATGTAAATGCGAATAAAGTTAGATATATTTTAATGGAATAATATAATGAGCAGACATATTGATGTTATTGTTCAGGCAAGAACGGGGTCGTCGCGACTACCTGGCAAGGTGATGAAGCCGTTAGAAGATAAGATTGTGTTGGATCACGTGATTGACCGGCTTCGAAAATCGAAATATGTTCGCCATGTGATTATTTGCACAACCACCGAGAAGACCGATAATTGTATTTACAATCATTGTATGCACACCAACATAAAATGCTACCGTGGTTCAGAGTTAAACGTGCTGGAACGGTACTACGACGCAGCAACCCATTTCAAATCTGACTATATATTGCGAGTCACAAGCGACTGTCCGCTCGTGGACGCAAACTATTTAGACCTAATGATTGAGAAATACTTTGAATTGAAAGTACCCTATCTGGGTCCGAAATATTACGGAGGACATAAGTTCCCGGACGGGTTCAACGGAGAGCTATTTTCTTATCCCCTTCTGAAAGAAGCACACGAAAACGCAGAAGAGAACGAGAGAGAACACGTAACTACGTATATCATAAAAAAATATAAGACAGTAGAGTTTGACTACCCCGTTGATTATCAAAAATACAAAAATATCGATTTTTCAAAGCTTCACATGAGTTTGGACACACACGAAGATTATGTGCTCTTACAAGATGTGTTCCGTCATGTTTATGTAAAAAAGAACGATTTTCATCTGGAAGACGTGTTGAATTATTTAGTTGAATCTATTCCATCTACGTCTCTCTGATAACATTTCGTAATTGGTTCCGTCAAGTCCTGTTATATAACATGTCGCCACACCGACCATCATGCGTGTTAATATATGTATTCTTTTAGATATATATATATATATATATTATGGCCATAAATGAATCCGTTAGGGAGGTATTTGACGCTTATCTGAAGTCGCCATGCGAACAGCCATTTTACATTGAACCTTTTTTCGACGAAACAAATATCATGGAAAAAAGCGACAATATAACTATCGGAAAAGGAGCAGATATCAAACTTAAAAAAACAAGTGTATGGCTGACTTCCGATCCGAATCTTCGGTATGCTTATTTTTCGATTCATAAGATGAATGACAGTTTCCTGCTGACTTCAAGACATGATAATAGCTGTACATCATGGCTCTCTTGTGATGGTTTATCGTTTAACATTACAAATAAACTCGGTATTTCACCAAAACCAGACTTTAACAACCACAATCCATATTTACATGTTCAGGAAGAAGATGGGAAAAAGGTAATTGGATTGCTTCGCGGTCGACAAGTGCGAGCTGCAGACGGATTTCAAAGGGACACCGGTGTTCAGTATCACCCATATTCTCGTGGAGCTATTGATTACACTTCAAATGTAATAGTAGATAACGGAACTGAAAGACCACCAGGCGGGGATTCATACGATAGTCTTAGTACGATTAATTATTATAACGGGTTGTATTATCTTCATGTCCGGCAAAATTACACAGATAAGGGTTCTCATGGATTCGTTGACCCCACCGTAAGAAACAGAACGCTTCGACTAGCACTATGCGACAAATCAAAGAAAAGAATAGATAACGGAGTGAACATATGTCGTTGGTGGGATACATATCGAAACGACAAGAAAGACATATTTATTCGAGATATATATTGTGGAAACGTAACAAACTATAACGGCACACAATTTAATTTGGGATTTCCTATAATTGCTGATGATAAAGGTCTCGATAATAGAGGTATTCATTTAAATATAATTCTTCATTCCACCAACGGAATATTCTTTACACATAAGGATTCTCAGTGTGATTTTTATCAGATTCGTGATGGCGAGGAAATGATTTGTCTTGAGGGAAGGAGCGAGCCTGATCAGATGGGGGTCTGTGGAATGGTAGAAAACAACGAACATACCGAATATTATCTGTATACACTTATCAAGGGCCCGGGTATTAAACAGAATAAGATACACTGTTTTTCGATAGAGAAGGATCGGTTCAATTGTATCTCTTGTCTGGGAGAAGCCGAGGGATATATAATAATGAAATCGCCCAAAGAGTTTGGGGATTTATTTATAAACTTTGAAACACTTCAAACCGGCTATATTTATTGTCAACTTATAGGAATGAATGATAATAATGTCGTTTACACAACCAACAAGTTCACGGGCAATCATCTTGAACATCACGTTACATTTGATACGAACACATTCACTATTTCTGACTATAGGATTAAGATTTGTTTATTTAAAGCAACACTATTCAGTTATAAACTAAATGACAAGACCAAGAAGAAGGCGGAGGAAGAGGCCGAGAAGAAGGCGGAGGAAGAGACCAAGAAGAAGGCGGAGGAAGAGACCAAGAAGAAGGCGGAGGAAGAGACCAAGAAGAAGGCGGAGGAAGAGGCCAAGAAGAAGGCGGAGGAAGAGGCCAAGAAGAAGGCGGAAAAGAAGGAGGAAACAAATAATATATAGTAACCTATTAGCTTACTCAGAGAACGGGTTCATGTTTATTTACTGACATAAACATGATCAAATCATTCACTTCTTTCTACGGGTCCGTCCTCTCTTTTTCGAAGAAACTGGTGCTTTTTTTTTAGTGCCCTTTTTTCTGCGATTCGAACGTCGAATAAACGCGCGAATGTCGGATTTCTCAGCATGTATCTGGTCCGCAACGTCGCGGAAGTAGTGGCGGAACTGCGCACGCATCTTGGGGATGTCGTCTTCACATATCCACTTGATTTGCTCCTTCTCGAAGATCTTGGAGTTCTTGATGAGGTTCTTCGACAGTTTTCTCTCGAGGAACCGGTGATTGTGGTTGTAGTAAACAGGCAGGTTAGGGTCGTATTTCATGGGAAAGATGTGAACGCGGTAGCGTCTGTGCGGCTCGCCGAAATCAATCTTGTAGTTGCCGTGTTTAGTGAGAAGCTTCTTGATATCCTTCTCCATGCCCAGAAATCCGGTGAGCTCCTCCATGCCTTCTCTCGACGCGGTATCCAGAAAGCTCTCGTTGTTGTCTGTACCTCCACCGATGTCGCTCCACCCCGGAGTATCGGCATATTTGTTCTCTTTTCCGAAAAGAAAGTAGAGCTTGTTGTCGTGTATGGTCGTGGGAAGAATGCCGGCACCCATTACCTACTATTACTATATGTGGAGATTATTCTCTCGCATAGCATTTACGTTACCTACAGTGGAATTAAGTACACAAGTATAATATGAACAAATGTTGTATGTGTAGTGCCGTAAAAGACGTAGGGCGCTACTTGCCCAAGATCGTTGCGAACATGAATACGTTAGGCACAGTATTCGATGAATTTGTCATGGTATTTTTCCACGATAGATCCAGTGACGATACGTGGGAGGTATTACAAGATCTTAAAAAACAGAACGCAAATATGGTGGTGATCGACAACCCTTATCCTCCAGGGAACTCGACGCCACGGACCTATAAGATAGCCAACGCACGTAATTCTCTCCTGGACGCTATTCGCAAATCATACAAAGATTATGAGTATTTTATCATGATGGACGCAGACGAAATATGTACTCACCCAGTGAAGGCAGATATCTTCAAGAAATACCTCTATAGAAAGGACTGGGATTCTCTCTCTTTCAACAAACCATTCTATTACGATTTGTGGGCACTCTCGATGAAGCATCTTGTGTTTAGCATGTGGCACTTTGACCAACCCAATGGTCATCAAATTTACATTGACGCGGTAAACTACCTTCTTGATACCTGTCCCCCAGATGGCCTCATATCGGTATACTCGGCATTCTGTGGATTTGCGATTTACCGCACAGAAAAGTTCATCGACAGTTTCTACGACGGCAAGCCCAGACTGGATCTAATACCCGAGTTTTTACTGAAACAAAATATAGGCACCGCTGGTCCGGTTAAGCCGTATCATTGGGCACCCCATGCCCCCCCACAGGATTGCGAGCACCGAAGTTTTCACTTGTATGCCGTTTTCAAGAACGAGGCACGCGTAAGGATATCGCCAGAGATCATCTTTCCCACGGATCCAGAGTTTGAATAAGGGACCGCGTGGTGTATGGCACGACAGCTTATATAAATACGGAAAACAATATAACTATATGAACAATTGTATAGTTATTATGGAAAACAATTGTGAATATGTCAGCAGCCGCGGCATTCTTAAAAGTTGTTCTGTTCGCGCAGACAACCCCGCGTCTTCATGTGATACGGCCATCGAGTATCTGGAAAACATGCAGCAGCATGAAAATATGTCCATTTACGTCTGTTCGCATCTTCTTCGTACGTTTGTATTACGGTATCTGCCTCGCATCACCCACAAGTTTTACCTGGTGACTGGCGACTCCGACCTGGCCGTTCCGGACGAGGCTCTGCGCCCCGAATTATTTCAGAAGATCATGGAGAACGATTATCTCAACACATGGTATGCACAGAACCTGTTTTCTCCCCCGTCATCGAAACTTCAACATCTGCCGATTGGACTGGACTATCATACAATCAGTGAAATTCCCGATCATTGGTGGCGAATGCACACCGAGGGGTATCTTCCTTGCGAACAAGAGATCCTTCTTAAACGGCTAATGCACAAATCGAGACCATTCCATGAAAGACAAGCCAAGATTTTCTGTAACGTCCATTTTTCTCCAGACAGATACGGGCAGCGCAATGCGGCGATACAGACGATTCCGCCAGAGTTGATGGTCAAGTCCGAAAATCATCTGTCGCGATCGCAAACATGGGAGAAAAAGTGCGAGTATGCGTTTGTATTATCTCCTTACGGAAATGGATACGATTGTCACCGTACATGGGAAGCGCTGTGTATGGGAGCAATTCCAATTATGAGCACACCTTATTTTGACGAGCTGTTCGACGGTCTCCCCGTTCTGAATGTGGAAGAATGGTCGGATATCACGGCAGAACTGTTGGATCAAACGCTCCGCGAATTCAAGGAGAAAACGTTTCAATACGAAAAGCTCACGCTTAGTTACTGGACAAGTAAGTTTACAGCAAAAGCAACATAGCCAACTCATCCCGATCCCAATCCGAAATAGAAGTCGTCCTTTTTGAAGCCAACGGTTCCTTTGTGCACTTTCTCTCCGTAGCGAAAGAACAGCCACGCAAAAAGGCATCCGAACAGGGCACCAATGACGGTTTGCCCAATATAATGGTATCCGTAATGAACTCTTTGGTATATAACCAAAAGCGTAATCGCCAAATACCCAGTCGTCAACCTTATATCTCGTGTAGCAAGGTGGATGAATACTAACGAAAAGACGGCCAGTTGAGTATGTCCAGACGGCATGCCGAACCTATTGAAATTGCGAATCCCACGATACATTTTTTCAATTTCCATGGTAGTGTCCCCTGGTCGCGGCTGAGCAAATATGCCCTTAAGAAGGTAATTAACCAACACGTTCACGAAGCTCCCAATCACGAACACCGTCGTATATTTGGTTTTTGTATATAAAACAAAAAGCGATACAAAAAAAAGAGCGGCCGGACCATTGGTTCCGATTTGATATATGATGTTGTCGATGGTAAACATGATATATTATAGTTCGATTATTTTCAACGCGAAAAAATCCATACACGTGCTATTCGTTGGTTAGTATTGATACAACAGTTCGCACACGAGAGTGAATGACCAATTCCCTCCGTTCAAATTGACCGTGTTTCCCTTATCGTCTAATAGACGAACGCGCAGTCTCTCTATGTCCACGGGTCCAAAATAGGTCCGCTGATTCTCCTGGATGGGTCCACTAAAATCGACATACATTGAACCCGTTGTGGTTGGTTTGATGGGAAGAATGCCCAGCACGTTTGTGGTGGTGGGTGCCTTGGCACGCGTGTCCAGGTTGTTTTTATTATTCTTGATGATTTCGTTGATGGTATATAGCTGATTCTGAGTGAGGGTTCGCGGAGAACTTTGGATGAGTTCGGGAACGAGGTTCCCCGATATGTCTTCGCATACATAGGGATGATCGGTTGTATAATACGACGGTAGCCTTACTATTTTCGAGGGCTCTGTGATGGTGACCATGCCATTGTTCAAATGATTCTGGGTAAAATCATCGACCACCAAAATGAAGTAGCGAGGCCCAAACAGATCTACAATGGAGTCACCAACGTTGCCAGATGCGTCAACGTTGTAGAACCCACTCTTTGTCTGAAACCCCATGCTGTATCCAAGCGTTTCGTTGACATGAAGCGCTTGCGGTATACACGTTTCTTTACAGATGAGGGCCTTTTCGGCATTGAAGAAGGTGATGGCCGTGGTCATGTCAATCTCAAACGCAGAAAAGGGCGACTCGGGAGGAGGAACAAAGGTTCCACCGTTCAGATACATCGTTATTTTATAGGTAATGGAGTTATATACAACGGGGATAGTCGGGAATACAAATCCAGCATCGGCGAATGCCGCAACTATGGCAGATACCAGCGTGGCGGGGGTGTAACTTCCAGGCGGTATTGAAATCGGAACATTTTGGTCTTGGTTGGTTATCCAAAAACAGGTGTTGCCATAGACGTCGTCGATGTTGTAATAGGTGAGCGGAATCTGAATAGACCACACCCGCATGTTTAATACCTTGGTAAGCCTGTCTGACAAGTCAAGCGTATAGTCGGTGCTGATATTCCCACCAGCCGATTCTTGGCGATAAAAGCTGTCAAGAACTACCATGCGATTCACTGTATTCTGAAGAGTGGGGTTGAGTTTTCCGTCCTGGGCGACCGGGACATCATAGGTATTGTTGACACCCAACTGCTCCCGTTCCATCGGAAAATAGGAATTCTCGTATACGTCCACCTTCTGGAATCGGTCGGTTATTTTATCTTTTTGGCGTTTATTCTCCTGCGGAAGTCCTCCTGCGTCTTGTATCCATTCTTCGGTTTGTTTTGATTGGGGACCACCTTGTCCACCCACGTTGCCGGTTTGAATCTCCTTGGCATATCGAATCAATACTTTTCGGATTTCCCTGAAAAAGGTTACCAGTTTTGGTTTGTTTGCCCGCGTATACTTCTGGATGAATTTATCAGCTACTTCGCCAATTGCGACCGGGTCCGTTGCCTGCGCGTCATCAAGGTTCAAGAGAAAAAGAAGCTCCGCATAGGTATAGTTGTCTATATTCGTGTCTGTTTCGTTCGTATCGGTCATTATACTTCTACGTAGAAAATCTTTATGTATGTTGTTGCGTGAGTAGAACATCTGCCGCCACATTCGCGTTTTTGTATTTTTCCACAAAACGAGCAGTGATTTCGCGTATAATGTCCCTGCCCTCACACGTCCGATGGAATAAGAGCTTATCTGGAACTGTCGTGAATCCCGCACCACGTTTCAGGTGGGTTTTTTCTTTGAACAATATGTAATCAAGAATATCAAGCAGATCTTGCGAGAGGTCGCATCTGTCTAATCGATATCGACCGGTGAATACAAATCGGTTGTAATTTCCAGTACTATACGGAATATGTTCGCAACGCGGGTGAGGTTCGTTTCGAATCAGTCCCACACCCATGATTCTGTTCTGGGTATTGTTCATCTCAATCACACAGACAGGTTCCCGAGGCACAATTTTAGAGGCAATTGGGTGGGGGGAACCGTATATACAGCGTATCCCTTGGATTTTTGTCCTATGAGCTTCATTTTCCATCCAGGTGTCATTGTTAAATCGCGTGGTAAGTATATATTTGGGTTTCATGTCTTCATACTAATTAATCAAGTATTACACCCATAATCATTTTTATTATATATCCTGATATAAAAGAACATCTTGTATATGCTATCAGAAATATTATATAAAACAACCAACACGCGACTACCGATATATATGTGGAACAAAATAAGCGAATCGGCGAAACTGAACAGGCTTCCGAGCGATGCCGATTTGCACAACAAGAAGGTGCTTACTATGATAGCATGTCATACAGACACATTAACTAAAGTGAAGACCATCATCAACAATATTATAAAACTTTCATTTAGTAACAACAAGATTGTCGTTGTAAATAGCAGCGATACCATATATGGAGGTCATCTGAAAAACCTAATGAACCGACTCTTTCCAGCAATAGAATTGTTCGAAATACCAAACACCAGTTCGCTGGATATTGGTAAATGCGTGTTCTACCTCGACAATCATTATCGAAACACGCATGATTATCTTGTATTTACAAACGACTCCTATTACCTTACCGCCCCAGTGTATCATTTCTACAAATTAATGGTTCGCAGTCGAACTCAATTGTATGGATACAACGATAGTTCCCAAACAGACAAGTATCACTACCAGTCCTACTTATATGGAGTAAGATCAGACGCGGTTCATATATTGGTGAATCATTATCGTGNCATGTTGCCACTACTTACCGGGTACATGGAAGTGGTGTATCATATTGAGCTAAAACTGTGTGACATTTTTTCATCGAAAGATTGNGTATTAAAGATCGCACATCTCCCGGGCCACCAGGGACGCAACGTGTTTTTCGATAACGATAACCTATATACTTTATTACATAAAAGCGGAGTATTGCCGATTGTTAAATTAAAACGAGGCGCTATTCCATATACTGCTCCACAACCTCTTCATAAGCCTGGCGGAAAGGTAGAATGCACATCTCTGGCACATTATAAGACATCTGGGGCAAAGCTGCCGTCGAGCTCCGCGAATCATGCATGAGTCACATGTGTCTACCACAATCAATAATAAAATCCACGATGTTGATATTATTATTGTTATTATTAGTGCTGTTGCGTCAACCGGTCTGTCTGCCTATCAATAGTTGATAGAACAACGGTTGTTACTACAGTCATGCTCCACCATTTCTTCTACTAACTCATCGAATGTGTAGGTTGGCTTCCACCCAAGTTCGTGCTGGGCCTTTGAGCTGTCACCAAGCAGTTCGTCTACTTCGGTCGGTCGAAAATACTTTTCCGACACAAGAATCAGTTCGCGACCCGATTTTTCGTCATATCCTATCTCATTTACACCCTCCCCCTTCCACTTAATATCAAATCCTTTGAGTGCAAATGCCTTCTCCACAAATTCGCGGACGCTGTGATACTCATTCGTAGAAAGAACAAAGTCATCTGGGGTATCATTCTGCATTATCATCCACATCCCCCTCACATAGTCCTTTGCGTGCCCCCAATCACGCAACGAGTTGATGTTGCCTAATACGAGGTTCTCTTGCTTACCGCTAATAATTTTATCCAGTCCAAGTGTGATTTTTCTGGTTACAAAGTTATGTGTGCGACGAGGACTCTCATGGTTAAATAAAATGCCGGAACAAGTATACATATCATACGCCTCTCGGTAGTTTTTGGTTATCCAATACGCATACAACTTGGCGACTCCGTAAGGAGAACGGGGATAAAAAGGAGTGGTCTCCTTTTGAGGAACTTCTACCACTTTCCCGTATAGTTCAGATGTAGATGCCTGGTAGAACCGAACCTTTTCTAACGGAATCCCACAGTTTCTAATGGCTTCTAATATGCGCAATGTTCCGGCAGCGTCTATATCGCATGTATACTCTGGCATATCAAATGATACCTTCACATGACTCATTGCTGCGAGGTTATATACCTCGAGGCGTTGGAAGTCATCATCCACATATGTCTTCTTAATTTCATTGAGAATATTCATTATATTGACGGGTTCGGATAGGTCACCATACCGCAGATTCAGAGAATTGAAGATATGATCAATCCTCCCCGTATTGATACTTGACGACCTTCGAATAATTCCCCACACTTCATAGTTTTTTTCAAGCAGTAATTCAGCGAGGTAGGAACCGTCCTGGCCAGTGATCCCAGTAATCAATGCTACTTTACACATACATATAAAATTATATTATTTTTATTATGTTTACACTACTTATTCATTTTCACCGTGCGCTTGTGATTGTTCGATTTCGAATTTGGTCGGTGGGTACGAAATTTGATTGTTTTGTTGTTGCTGGATGTTACAGGCTTGTCGCGGAAGAAAATAAATACCTCGTTTAGATCCTGAAACATAGAAATTGTATTTTCAAACACAAGACTGTCAATCCTGGAAGTTTCGTGAATATACGTCTCATGGTAATCGCTCTTGATAATATGTTTGACATCCGACGGATCCAGGGTAACATTGTATTTGATAAGAAAGTCAAACTCGTGTGCGAACCCTTCTGTGTGCGTATGTATGAGGTCCAACAACACGCTATAGGGGAGAATGTTCTGCGGCCGCAGAATAACCTTTTCTCTTTTTACATGCTCAATTGTATTGTTTTTACCAACATATACATAGGTGACGCGTACAAGGTCATTCCCCTCCTTGTAGAATTTATTGTAAGACACGTCTATATTTTCAAATTCATTTATCCAATCCGCATCCAATTTGTCATCTTCAGTCATCACTACTTGGTGAGGATATTTTTTATTATATTACTAAACGAAATGAACCCCTAGTACTCATCATCGGTACATTCGTCATATTCATCGCCACCGTCGTCGTGGCATTCTTCTTCGCCATCGGAAAGGTTCTCTTCGGAAACGAGATATTGACGCATATATGCGTCATATCCATATTCGTGGATATATGTATCCTTTTCCTCTTCAAAGTTCTTTATCCAGTTCGTTACAAAGGTAATGTCGTATACGGACTCACCCTGATCCATTACTGGTGTGGAGAAATCTCTCCAGACAGCATGTCTGGTTTCAGGGTCAATCGACCCATACACCCAGCCTGGTTGACACGGCTCCTTGCTATGTTGTTCGGATTCTGGTTCGTCGTTATGGATATGGTCGTAGGTCAACACGGAGTCCTTCGTCGTCTTGGTCGACTCAAGAAATCCTGCGTCGGGAAAATCAGTCCCAGAATCCATGCGAATTTCCTTCTTTGGTGGCGGGGTGCTGTAATTATCTCGTCTGTTAAAAAAAGACGGGTATCTCGGTCGGTTTCTGTTCATACTGGGTCAATACACAGCAGTGTCTGCTATTATGCGGTAGATATACTCCTACTTTGCGTATGTTTAGGTTGATTTCTTTTTATATTAATGGACAGATGGAGTGCGTTGTTCANTAAGAGAATACGCTANTANACAAAAGGTANAAATACAAAAATACAAAAATACAAATATACAACTGANCACCTCTTATGTCCACAACCTATGTTGGTTAGATGTCGTCTATAGCAACATCTTCTTCGTGTCCGAAATCGATAACAGACACACTGGTTCCCTCTGTTTCCTTCTCTATCAGTTCCTGGTACTCTTCGTTTACAGTATTGTCGCAGAACTCGATNTCGTCCGTGGCTGATGCCCGAACAGATCCGATTTCCCCGACCCCTGTCAAGAAACTCCAGTTCACCGTTGTCACGATGGTCTTCAGCTTGTCCTTGTCGCTGTCCGCGTATACCTCCAACAGGTCACANGTATGTTTTTTTCCGGTGGTTTCCCATTCGCGGTCTCCCACAAGAACAAGCGTGCCTGTTCGAAGCATGTTATCTCTGCGTTTTCCTCCACGGAACTTGCCGCGTATCACACACAGTCGCTCTACGTTGTCCGACCCTGTTACCGAACAGTTGGACCCACCCAGGATCTTGGTGACGACCGCATAGAGCTCTCCCTCTTCTTGTATCATCCGAAGACGAGAGCTTCGACCTCCATTGATTGCCTTGCGCGCAACGTTCTTGTGTTTGCTTCCGCCAGTTGTGTTTTTCACCATCGTTGTTAACAATACGCGTTACTTCTTTACTACAGTTTCTTACCAAGACTATATGATTTCATTTTTTTACGTATTTTACATCGCCGCTATTTATTGTGACCATGGTGTGGTTACCTATAAAACAACTTAAGGGTTATACACCATATAACGTGTAAAGTCATGACAACCCAATCATTATCGTGGACATCTCGAGCGTCTCGCTGGTTTTCGTATTATGTTTGTATATGCTTCAACAGTGCTACTCACAATATCAGGCTCGATAAAGACGTCAGAGAGGCTCACTGGAAGAACACCCAACCATTTGTTCCCGACATAAAGGCATGTAAGGTCATCAAGGTGTATGACGGCGATACTATCACAGTTGCTGCGAAACTTCACGCATCCTTTCCAGTGAATCGATTTTCGGTGAGATTAAGCGGTATTGATACACCTGAAATGCGTTCCAGCAACGAGAACGAGAAAAAGAGAGCCGTGATAGCCAAGAAGTTTTTGGAGGACAAGTTGCTGAACCAGACGGTTGTTCTGGACAACGTCTCGATAGAAAAGTACGGAAGGCTGCTCGCAACGGTGTACCACAACGGGGTAGATATCAACGAGCTCATGGTCCAGAACAATTACGCGGTCCGGTACGGAGGAGGAACCAAGGTCGTCCCTCCCGAGTGGTCCGATGACACCTAACTCTACGCAGGTTATTATTCATATTCGCATTACGAATATAAATAGTATTTCTTTTGTATATTATGTACAATGAGCATCGCAGATCTTGATTTAAATATTGACAACTACGACCTTCATGAAATTGAATCGTTGCTGAAAGTCACGTCACCTTATTGTCTGAATGACATTATTGAGAACGAACAAATGATTGTGGGCGTGATTCGACAAGATGCGAGCTACGATGTTGAAAAGAAAAGCAATTTTATCCACTTTATGAAATCGGCCAAGACGCGACTGGTCGCTCATCTGAAAAAGCAGCTGGACAAGACTGTTCAAAATGATCAGCTTCTTCCGGAGGAAGAGTATGTTATCCAAAAGGACGTGGGCAAGGTTGTGAACCAAATAAGCGTTACCCAGGCAGGAGGAGGGAGCTCGTTCGTCCAAAACAAAGAGACAATTTCCTTCAACGATGTCCTGGGCAAGGACAAGTATCTGAACCCGGTGGAGTCCTACCCCACCAATATTGCCCGGAGCGACCTGAATGGATTGAAAAGGAAGACTATCCTTCAGACGGTCGTACTTAACACCGCGTTCCGCGAGGACTACAACAAAACGTCTTCCACCGATTTCTTAATGGTCCTGCCGTATCAATTCAAAAACGTCATGTCCATGCGTCTCTCTTCCATCCAGTTACCCAATGTTCTCTACTGTTTCTCTTCAACCAGGAAAAACAACACCATTTATATCGAGGAAACAAGTGGCGAGGGGTCAGATACGAAAGGAACAGTCACATTGCCAGACGGAAACTATACATTGGACGAAGTGGTGGTAGCTCTTCAACATGCAATCAATTTACAATTTGGTATGTTGCCTCCTCGGTTTATAGTATCAGCCAATCATTTTACGAGAAGAATCACCATCGAGAATGTGGTAGGCACGTTCAAAATAGACTGTGGGACTGGCGACCGGTCCAAAATGATTGTCGACACCATGGGATGGATACTTGGATTCCGGAGATCGGTTTTAAGTGGCGAGAGGTCATATACCGCACCAGCATTGTATAATCCCACGGCATCAGAGAACCTGTTCTTTGCCCTGAACGACTTCAACAATTCCCAGTCGCAGAACATTATCGCGATGTTCGCAAAAAGTTACGTTGATAAAAATATTCTGGCAATGATTCCGCTGACAAGCGACAGCTTTAGTATCTGCTTTAATAGCGGGAACGACTTGTTAGAGAAAAAGAGAACCTACTTTGGCCCCGTGAATATCCGACGCATCAAGATAGAGTTGCGCGACAAGTATGGCGAGCTTCTGGATCTTAATCATATGGACTACTCTTTTTCGTTGGAATTGGAAGTGGGATACGACTGGTAAACACATTACTCGCTCAAACATTCGAGGGTTTCCTCGCACAGCGATACCATTCCCAGGTTGTTGTGCGATTCCTGAAATTTCCGCATTGCGGTAACATCCTTCTTGACACGAGGCATACATCTCTCTTGGATAGACAGTGGCTGTTCATCGGTATCAAACCAAAACCTCTCGCAGAACTCTTCTTCGTGGTCGTCGCTCTTCCAGATAATATCGCCTCCTTTTTCAGGGGGTATTGTGCAATAGGCGGTAATCCGCTCCCTCCACAATGGGGTGGTGGAACATGCTGTAGGCATCCATTTACGACCGTCTCTGAAAATATCCATATACACTTGAGGAAGTTCATCGCGTTCCAGCGACACCATACCATACTGGTCAGGTGAGTGTTTCACCACGGTTCTGAAGAATTGATAAGCCATCTGCGTGGGATAGGTCGTCTCGCAGGTACGATATGACTCAACCGCGTCGGGGGCAGGAACGACATACAGGTTTTTCTTTTTCGATTGCGTGGTCCGGACCATCTCAAACCCCATCAGCACCCGAGCCAGTAGAATCGTGGGAGCGTCCACATGTTTGTTGGTGTGTTTTTTTTCTATTTTTATTTTCACTTGCTGGTTCGCGAAGAACGTAGTCAGGGTATCTACAAGAGCGTTTCTCTCTTTTTTTTTGTCAAATATGTAGTGTGCTATCGCTTCATACTTTTCAGCCACCAATCTCTCTTCCAGCGTAAGCACCGCATCCTCTTCGTCTATTTCAATGCTCGTCGCAATCTTTTTCAGAATGAACACGTCAGTGGTGTGTTTTCTGACCAGAAGATTGCTCACGAACACACATATAAACAGTTCTCTCTCTTCGTCCGTCTTGGTTTCTGTCTCTTTTCTTTTTAAGTACGTCTCCAGGAGCGGGTTTAGGGTCGCGTAGAATTCGAAATAAACTCGCCACAGAGTAGCAAGGGCATCGAGGCGAAATCCACTGAAATACAATTCGAATGCCCAGAAGTAGGATGTTTCGCGATCATTGTTTAGAATAGACCCAGCAAGGGCTCGCATCACATCAGATTTCAAATACAGGTATCGCGTAAATTCAGGAAGTGCTGTAGCGACTACTGAACTCGTTGCTGTTTCTGTTGACATTTCTACCGATATTGTTATATTGTTATAGGAGTGTTTCTTTTATACTGAACCTATTCATTCTGGGAAAGTAATTCATTTTTATTTACGATCCCGACGGCTGGCCGAATTATCTCTACTGAATGTATAATGGGAGAGAAGTGGTTCGAGTTTGTAAAACGTATTAAGAAGGAAGGCAACCATGCGTCCCTCAAGGACGCAATGAGAGATGCGAGTAAACGCAAGAGCGAGTGGAACAAGGATGGTTCTGCCCCCAAGGCAACGAAGAGTGCTACCAGAAAGACCAAGAAGTCCAGAAAGGCCAAGAAGGGAAAGAAGTCCAGAAAGACCAAGAAGTCACGCAAGTCCCGCAAGTCAAGGAAGTCACGCAAGTAAGCAATAGATAGATAGATCATTGATGGTTGCGTTTCGTTCAGTTCATGCTATACTGTGAATAGCATGAATAGCATGAATAGCATGAATATTGTATATACTACACCTCTCTATTTGTATTAAGGGAGTGTATCAGTTCGGATGCGTCGGGACGCTCGGGTGGCAACAACGATACGCACCGCAGAAGAAGGGTCGATAAAAAGCGAGGTACACATGGGACATCCAAGATACCCAAGAGCTGAATATAGACGCTCGCCAAGCCGTAAATATGCCACGTTTTTTGGTATCGTCCGAGAAGGTCCGTTGCCTCGGAGGATGGACGATTGACGATCGGGGTAAAGAAAGAAACACAGCTCCGCATAGACTCGTCAGATACCTTTTTGCCGGTGAGTTTGAAATACTTTAGACATATCCCCTCTATGTTTTGTTTAGACAACGCACGGATATTTGAATGAGCGACAGTGTTCAACATATACAACTCGATGGGTATATAATACGGTACGAGAGACCTCTCTACAAAATCACACAATACTGGCGTAGAATTCGGACGGAAGGCAATGCTGGTATAATTCGTATGGATTATATTGTATTCATTTAGCACGTTATACGTCTCTATGAGATATTTCAACGACGACAGCACGTAAGGAATATATTCAGACGGACGCTGCTTCGAGAAAAATGTTACCAATGGTGTAAGTGTTTCTCGCGTTACCACCACATAGCCTTCTACGTCTTTCACTGCCTGTTGTCTGACAACGGGAGAGAAACGAAGCGAGTAGTTGGGGATGCCGCGGATATCCGCATCGCGCGAACGTCGAAGGCGGCTCCGCGGAACGATCTCTTGTGTGTGCTCTTTGCAACCGGGTCTTCTGTGCTGCGTGTTTTTTCGTCGAGGTTCTGAATCATACATGTCACTCATGTAGGACGGATTCATAACTTCACAATTGATTTGTTTGTATGTATACGGCGGTATTTCTTATGTAGATATACAGTCTATTTAATAGGAACAAGAAAAATGACTATACACACTACTTCACTATATTCACACACCCGTCGGGGACTGTTTATGGTTCGTTTTCGCTATTATTGCCCAGGTTGGTTTTTCGGACCACGTAATACCGGTTCTTGTATGTTTTTTTAATCTTGTCCTGGATCTCTTTGACATCGAATTCTTCTCTTCGCAGCGCCACTATCCACTCGCTCAGAATGTCCTCGTTGGTCCCACAGAAATCGTCGTACCCTTTCGCGGGGGTAAACCCCTCTCCCCGCATGCTGTTCTGTATGTGTCTGTCAACCGAAAGCAAGATGTCCTTGGACACAGACACATAGACGCGTCTGGAAACGGGTTCCTTTTTTTCAGTGCCTTTTTTTCTAAAATAGTAACGCGCACTTTTGAACATTTTGTCAAGAACGTCGCCTCGGTAGTTCAGGGATGTTAGCCTCTCCACNTCGCNTTGAACAANCTGTGCGTTNTCGTCTTTCCATTTAGTCCACGCATCTTTGAATTGATGGCGATCGTCGGTGCGATGAATCTGGGCGAATCGATGAATCTCCTCCACCACCTCATCTGCGAACTTGTATCGGAATATCTTGGTATCGTCCATCTTTGTTATTTATTTCACTGACCCCATAAGTATCCCAAGAGGTGTTTCATTTTTATTTGATTGTGGAGGTTGATTTTTGTTTTATGTCTCGTGATTGTATGACTGCCCCGTCCAATTCGTTTACCTTGTTCTCTCAGCCATATCTCGACCGACAACTCGAATGCTACAAGACCATCGTCACTATCAATGCGTCTCCCGCCGGTCCATTGGGCGAATTTGTATCCAGGCTTCGGATGCCGCCGTTAAGCGAATTCAAAACACCTGGTCCATGCTGCCCAGCGAGAAGGTGTGAACTCACACTGCAGTCGTTTCACGGCTACGGTCCGATGAGCATCGATGAACTGCCCGAGCTGTTTTCCTTTTTGACAAACTACCATTACGAGATAAACACACGCCTTACCAAAATCCTGAAGAGTGAAGGAGGAGGGCAGAGAGACACAATCGCATTCGTAACATATGCACCATCATCCTGAAAACGAATGTATAATGAAAAAAAATGAATCATTGCTTTTTTTCATTAGATACCCAATAACATGGAAAAGGGAGACAAAGTGAAAGAGAAAGAGAAAGAGAAAGTGAAAGAAGAGGAATTACTTGAGGAATACATGAGCCAACTTGACGATCTACAAAAACAGGCGTGTTCCATCGCAAAAGAACATCTGGAAACATCCTTTGATATTGTAAAAAGTAACGGGTACAAACAGTGGCTACAAGGCAAGAACTCACTACCGTGATACACTATCTATGCGGCTGAGTCCGCGAACATCGATGGAAATCGCTCATGGACATTTTTGTTCGCTTGAGGATGGCGTCGCACGATGTACTACCGCCTTTTTGAATTGTTCCAAGTTTGGCAATGTCTGGTTTCTTAGGTAATTGGGGGACAGGGATGCCTTTTTTCATGCCGTTCATCTGCGTCATCGCTGCTGTTTTAGAGACATTCGATAGTTGGTTCATGTTTGGCGTGCTGGGCATAGTGGGTATACTGGGAACACTGGGAACGCTTGGCATAGTGGGCATAGTGGGCATAGTGGGCATACTGGGAATATTCATGTCTCCTGCATCATCCCCACTGGCATCGAAAAACCGTTCCACACTATCTAATAGTGGAATCTGTGGAATTTTCGGCACGTTGTTCAAAAAGGGGAATTCGGTATCGGGGTCTATCCCCATGGCGCGAAGTTGTTCCTTCACCTTTTCTATTTCAAGAGCTATCCTGTCCACAGCATCTCTTGCGTTCTTCATAGCTGCTAGTCCTTTGTCCACCGCAGCAACTAACGAGAGAGCATTTCCAAATCCAGGTGCAGCCTTCAGCATATTTTCTCCTACGTCCATACCCTTTTTGGCCATGTCGCTCACCATAGCAACACTCACATCATCAATCTGTCCACGCAGCTGATCGGCTAACGCAGGAGGCAACCCAATCAACACCCGGTCGTTGATCCGTGTCGTGACCTGGGAATTGAGCAGCCCGGCGATTCGTCGTGCAATGGACAATTTGATGGAATAGAGGATCCCGTTGAACATCTTCAATTTCTTGGTATCGGATTTCGAACTTTTACCGCCTCGCAGCCTCTTTCTTTTTTGTATCGTTGAATTCGTTACATGACGTCGCTTTCTGGTTTTCGTCATGTAGGTTCTTATACTATGCCAAGTTTTTATTTGTCGCCGTGCTCATTTTTTTGAAATCGGCGTACGACATCTTCAATCGTTTATCAAAGGCATCCTTCTTCACAATCTGAAGTATTGCCATATTCGAAAATTTACCTTCGTGTGAATAGGTGTTTGATTTCTCAAGAAGAGTTGGGTCGGGGTCAGGATCTTTGGATTTCGTAGACGAAGAAGCGTCACGGTTGTTTGAACTTCCTCCGGGGATACTGGACGTTTTATTGTAGGACTTAAACTTCGCAAACACGTCCTTTTTTTCAGGAACGGTCGATTCTTTTCGTTCAGTCTGTTCCGTGGCCTGGACCTTTTCAAGCGCCTCCTTTTTTTCCAGCGTTTCTTGTTTCAGGGTTTCTATCTCCTTTTCTGTGTCCACCACAAGTTTCTTACAGTTCATATGAATGGCGAATTTTTGGGCAACCACCTCCAAGAATCGGTAGGGGATCGTATGGTCGCTGTAATACACAAACGTCTCTTTTTTGCTGTCATATCTCATCGCAACGTTCCCATAAGGTGTATATTCAACAACAGTGGTGTATTTTAACGACTCTTCATCCACGTCCACGTCCACATCACCCATACTCCTAAATTTATCCAAATACTTTGTCTCATAAGGAACCACTTTGGAAACGGTCAACCCGTCCTCTCGAGGATTGCTATCGTTATCGTCAGTAATCTCTGTAAACGAATATACCAAAAACATGAGAAAATTTGAGAAATTAAAATCTTTCCGCATGTCTGGGTACATCGCAAAGACTCCAGACAACCCGATCAGTAAAAAAATATACAAAGATTCCATCAGCTTATCTACATCTACACACACATGTTTAAGTTTTTATCGATGATGTTTGTTTGTTTTTGGTATATATTGTGAACGCATCTCCATAAAGTTCGCTCCGTCTCAGTTCAAACAGTTTGGCTACCTCTTTTGACATGTCAGGCACGTCAATTAATTCATACGTGTCGTCGTTGTCATCCTTACAGTTGGGGTGTAATCGCACAAGTTTGAGGTCGGTGACCTTCTTGCCGTACTTTCTCTCCAGTATGGCCTTGTAGGTATTCAACTGAAGAGAGTAGTGCCAGAAATTGGAGTCGGGCAGATGACTGATACAATGGGTAAGCGCGAACTTATCATACGTGTTGATTTTCGTGATGGATTTACTGCGTTTCCAGTCGTAGATCATAAGTGTCCCGTCTGGGTTCTCGTATACCATATCAATGGATCCCGATAGCTTGAGTTCCTCGTCGTACACCGTCCATTCCGTGCGGTAAGGGTTCAAGTCCGGCGTCTCTTCCACAAATTTCATGAAATATTCCCATTCGACGCTGTCTCTGGCCTCAATCGTCTTGGCCGTATAGACATCCTCTCCATCTCCCTTTCCCTGGCGATAGTGGGCCAGAAGTTCTTTGTGGGTATAGGAAGAGAGAACAGGATTGTTCATGAAACATTCTATCTCGTAATGCATCTCGGTGCCTGCGCCGCTTACGGCGGAACTGTTGTCGCTCCACATCTTTTTGATCTCCTCCTTCGTCATACCCCAGTATTTGTTCTCTGGGTTCCAGTTTCGTCCGTTCATCATTCGGTCAATCACCTTATCCGAGTCGAACTTCGGGAAGTGTTCATGGTTCCAGGTGGTCACCGAGGTATACTTGCTCTCCAGATCGTTGTGGATAGTATATTTGTGACCTTCCTCTTGGAAGGAGATATTCTGGTCTCGTTCGTGTGTGTTTCTGACACACAACACGTCATGTAATGTACTTGCGCTCATATTGTATTGTTGTTTGTTAAGTATTCGACATACTGGACAAACAATTCATTTTTTTTGGAAACAGTATATAACCATGGGATATGCCGTAGAAGTATCCTACCATATGGAAAAATGCGACAACGTAACAGACACATACCAAGTGGTCATCGACAGGGCAGCTGCGTGTCATGCCGATTCATGTTATGAACACCACGAGATGTCAGGAAATACAAAATATCCACGATGCCATTGTGTTATTGTCTCCACATTTAGCGAAGAAAACATCCAGCATTGCTCACACTTTATTAAATCTATGAAACAAACCAAACACATACACGTGGAATGTATTTACGACGATTCGAATCGCTTTCACTTTTTGTATGCTTCTCCGTATTATATTCAAACCATGGAGAAACATTGTGCGAAGGACTACAAGCAACGACGCTCCGAGAGAAGTTTAAGCTTGTCGGAAGGGGAAGATCTGCTTGTCGATGCCATGGCGGGAGGGAAGCCGAAAACAAGAAAACCTCGGTCGCGCACCATGGACGACGACCCAGTCGTGATTTCCCCCTTATTTGCTGGACCTGCTGGACCTACTGGACCTACTGGTTCGTTTCGACCCACGTCTGCTTAAATGGATGCGTTTTGTTTTGGGACGAGGAGTGGTGCGACTCGATTTAGATGATGACCTCTTGTTTGAACGCTTCCCCTTACTACTTTTTCTGGAGGTGGATGCGCGTTTAGACGTTTTTTTCGACCGCTTAGATGATTTTCTTGATTTTCTTGATTTTCTTGATTTTCCTCTCTTCAACTTGAAGATTTGTATGGGACGACGACGTTTCATGGTTACCACCTGTCTCCTCTTCTCAGGTGCCAACTTATACACCTTGCGATCTACCAAATAGTCATTGTACAACCTTTCATCAAGCGACTTCTTCACTACTGGAGTCTGTAACAGGTCCGCTAAATCGTGATTGTCCAATACAAGATTGATGCGGTCCTTTTCGCCATCATAATCAACGTCCATCTTGATATCTGCCACGTCCCCGTCATAGTCTACGTTCCAACCAACATTGCTTGAATGGTTGTTGCCGTTTTCTTGTAAATACAGATTTGCCGTTCCTGTACTTTTTATGTATGTATTCTCCATTTATATATAAAAAGATTATATATGTCCGACACGAAAAAAATCGACTACGACGACATCCTCGCCGGCATGAATTTGTTTGTGGAAAACGGACAACTGCGGATCGTGAGAGGAACGCAGTCACAGTCCGCAACGGAGCCGACAAGGATCGAGTTAGGACCGAAGGGTGACCCTGAACCCGAAAAGAAGAAATTAACCGAAGAAGAAGAGAAAGAGCGATACGATAAGTATTTGAAGGAACTACACGAAGAGCAGCGAAGGGAGATCGTGCGATTGCGGGGCATTCGCGAGGCGAAAACAAGAAAGATACGGTATATCAACAATTACCCCGCCCAGACCGTGGAAAATTCCCCGCATCGCGTCGAAACCATCTTTTCATTAAAATTCTATTAATAGGTCGCTACAATTCGCACTCGTACTCCTCCCAGTGTTCGTAGCAGTTGGTCCCCTTCACCGCGTTCATACCACACCCCTCCACACAACAACCCCTGGCGTTCCGTCCACATACAGACAGGTCTGTCTTCTTGGATTTTTTGGGATTCTTGGTTTTGACGCTCTTCCTGGATTGCTTAGACAGGTCAACAATCTCCTTCTTCATGTTCGCAACCTTCGCTTTGATTGTCTCGCACAAGTCTCGCTTTTCCGTGTTATCGTACAACTTCGCACAGCTTTCACAGTATTGCGTGAACAGTTCATTCACAAATCCATACTCGTAGCAATCCTCGCACATATAGGGGCCTGTGTGGTTCTTGTGATACATTGCCTGAGATATGGGGAACGTGGGCGCATACCACGTTCCGTTCAGCTGGTAGGCAAACTGAATTCCGCGCGTGGCCTCTCTGTTTCCGCTTGACGCACAAACGTTCTTCTCCAATAGGCTGAACTGTTCGTCCATGTCTATATACATCTGGAAATTCTCTAAATGGTTTTCATACAGTGTATGCGGTCTCTCTTTCTGACTATGTATCATGTGTATTATACTACAGTACTCATTTAAAGTCAACGCGTTGGATAGTATATGGCTCTCGTAGCAAATCTCCTTTCTCGGTTCGAGAAATGTACGCACTTGAAACTTTACATCGACGATCCCAAGCTGAAGCACAAATACACTGAACTGGCATACAAGCATAACTCAAAAATACAGAGCGACGACTACCCCGACGCCGGATTCGACCTGGTGGTCCCCGAGGACTACACCTGCTTCACAGGGCTTGTCACCAAGATTAATTTTGGCATCAAATGCGCGTCAAAGACCATACGCCAGGGGGGAAAAACCCATCCATCTGGCTTCTACATGTATCCTCGGTCCAGCCTGTCCAAGACGCAGCTGCGTCTCGCGAACAACGTGGGTGTGATCGACAGCGGATATCGGGGAAATCTCATCGGGGCGTTCGACTGTATCAGCAAACACGACGAGTACAAGGTTCTCAAATACGACCGACTCGTCCAGATTTGCTCCCCCGACCTGTCGCCCATTGTCGTGGAAATCGTCGACGAAGAGGATGAGCTCGGAGAAAAAACAAGCAGAGGCGACGGCGGGTTTGGCTCCACCGGAGTATAGGTCCACCTTGTCCACCTTTGGGAAAGGTGGAGCCAAACCCACGCGGGAGGGGTTCGGGGTGTCCCCGAGTGGAGCCAAACCCACGCGAGAGGGGTTCGGGGTGTCCCCGAGACTATACAACGATATACTCGATGGTGTTCACCACCTCAAACTTCACAATGTTCCCAATATGGGTCTTTATCTTGCCAAACATTGAATCCTGGTTAAAGTTCGCATTCATCAATTTAATGAGAACCTTGTTGTATTCAATGCTTAGCGTGTCATTTTTCGCAATTCTGTCCGCATTTTCACATCTCCATTTGGTCATGACATCCATGATACGCTGTAAGATTGTGTTCATCACCGCGACAATTTCTTTTCGTTCCATCAGTGACCAGCAACGCCTCTCCTCTTTGTATACATACATTTTGCTGTTGATAAGTGCCACCGGGGAATCCTGTTTTCGAATATGCCGTTCGAGAAGCGTGGTGAAAATCTCCAACACCTTGCTCTCAAACAACATGTTTATGTCGTCACTTTCCACGCTAATTTGTTTGTGTAGTTCTTCGTATGTATACTCCGGAACGACATGCTCATTAAGCCACTGCTCCCCATTGATTTTACACTTTGTATAATTCGACGTGACCTTCTCCATTCGGTCCATTGATTTTTGTAACTCCGCATATTTCATCGCCAACGTTTGCGTGATCCGCACAAGATCTTCGTGACCGGGCATTGCCCCCAACTCCTCGCCCCTCACTTGTTTTTCTCTCGCAGACATTGACAACAAATCACATATTAATTTGTGATTCGTCAACGACGTCTTGTTGGTAAATTGTTGACTGCATGAAGAACAGGAATGCATGTTTATAATCAATGTATAATACACGGTCTGTATTCATTTTTTAATGTTATTATATATAAATGACAACATATGTCCGTATAGACAATCAAAGACGGTTTAATTGTAGAAACGGGAGAACCGCAACCAAACTCACGGGGAATTCTCCGTCACAGCGATATCAGAAACTGAAACTGATACACAACACGGTCCGTGTTCCATCATCTATCTATACCATGAATTTAGGTGCGTTGAATGTCTATCAGGCTCCCAATAAAATCTATGGTGTCAACTGGAACCAAATGAGCGACCGCAGGGATCCCCACATCCAACAAGCGAACTCGGGCGGAGGAAATCCAGGGGGGAATAGCACGAAACGGTCTGTTACGCGATTGCGACCGGGAGCACTTTCCCCAGGGGGCGTTGGAGTGGATATCAAACACAACTCATACGACAGATACTTGGCACGACTGAAGGGTAAGAAACCGCTTCGCCAAGAAAGAGTTCCCGAATCGTTTCTTCCAAACAATCTTCCGTTCGACCGTGTGGAACCAGTATACGGCGGAAAGGTATTCAAGCTCGGTATTGTCTCTCGCTGCGTATGCGACGAAAACGATCCCAATAAGGACAAGATATACGATGACACTGGAGATGCTTGTCTTGCGCCTATCATGTATGAAGATGTTCCACAAGAGAAACAGAGTGATGAAATATGTACGTCTGTGTGCGAAACCAAGAAAAATCAATATTATGGTTATTCGACCAGCGATAGCTTTTTATTACAATGTGACCAGGATATTGAATGCGGAGATATCATTCCTGTGCTATAAACAGCAATTAATTATCTTTAGTATATCTATATGCCTCAAAAAATATCCATGATGGTGTCCACAACCACCCGTTATCAGCCACCCGTCGGAGAAAATGCCACGCCACCTAAACGTGTCATGGCTGCTCGTCCGAAAGGACAGACTCTTGGCGGGATGAGCATCATTGAACGAATTCGCCACACTCCTGCTGGATGCAGTTCGTGTGGCGGTCGATAAGCATCGTATACCAACACTTTATACTACATTTTTATATGCAAGTATAGTATAAAGTTCATGCCGTTTCCTTATTCAGCATCTTCCAACCGAACCAACAAGGGATCCAATTTTGCATCGATGTTCACCACAACCGATTTGCCATACAACCAAACATACAACAACTGTAAAAATACCCTGTGTTTTACATACAGTAAAAATTATATTTACAAACCACATTCTGATGTTGGTATGGTAGGCACCACCGCTACCGCGTATCGTAGCAGGAGAAAGAGAATATAATCCACCTATTCACCTTTGGAAAGGCGGAACCAACCCCGCATCCACCTTTCCAAAGGTGGAGCCAAACCCGCACGGGAGGGGTTCGGGGACTGGTCCCCGAGAGGGGTTCATGGTGTCCCCTAGAAAAAAATGAATTGAATTGAATACTTATGCCCCATTCAGTAAACAACAACAAGTATTCAATTCAATTAGCCAACTATTATCACGAACATGAACGAGACAAACGTATTCCAAAACGACCAAATTAGCGTGTATATCCCCCACGTCGATACACGCCATAACAAAAGAACCGTCATCGATATCTTCAACGAGTTTGATATCGGACAAGTGGAACGCGCAGACTTTGTACAACATAGTGCGTGTGAAGGATATGAACTGTTCGTTCATTTCGTGCCATACTACACCCCTACCATGGACGAAATCATTCAGCAACATTCCATAGGTGGTGCTTACCGCATTATGGTAAGTATCAACGAGCAGTGGACGATTTGCCAGAATCATCGCCCCGTCCCCGACACCAAATTGAACATTCATCAATTGGCCAAGCACTCGAAAGAACTCGAAGCCAAGTTGGACGAACTGCGCAACGCCGTTGCTATTCTTCCCGAAGTGACATCCACTCTCCAGTCCCTCAACGCACGTATCCAGTATCTGGAGGATCCCGAGTGGATGAACAGCATGTGCGAACCATTGTCCATGAGCGACCTGGCAACCACTTCCAGACAGCATGTATCATCGCACCGAAGCACAGTCGTGTCCCCCATCAAACCAGACAATAGAGACATCTATGACACAATCCAACCAATGGCGGAGGATTGGTCTACTGTCAGGTCCAACAGCATTGTTGACCACCTTCACCTTGAAATGGGCGATAATGAATATCACGACTATGAGAAGCAGAACAACGCATGTTGAGAGCTTAATGTAAACAAACAAAAAACAAACCAAACAAACCAAACAAACCAAACAAACCAAACAAACCAAACAAACCAAATAAAAAAACAAAAAACAACAAGGGTGTCACGTGTTGTATTTTGTTTTTTGTTTTGTATTTTGTATTTTGTATTTTGTATTTTGTATTTTTGTTCAGCTATGTGTTGTCCAATATGGACTCGGGACACATGAACTCTGAGAACACAGAGACAGACGAAGATGGAACTGGGGGCGTCGTCGAAGGTTTGGGTGGCGTGGGATTCTCCTGTGCGTCTTTGATTTTCTGGTAAAACTCCTTCACCTTCTTGTTGGTAATCACCTTCTGGAACTTGAAATCCTTCAGGAACAACCCCTCCAGACTCTTCACGCGGGACAGTGCGACATAGGTCTGACCGCATTCAAATACGTCTGCTCCAACGTCTACCTCGGCAAACTCCAGCGTGGCTCCTTGTGCCTTGTGGATCGTGAGCGCCCACGAAAGCATGAGCGGCACCTGGGCGATTCCAATATGCGGGATTGCCTCGCTCACCCACGTATGCGGCGAGACTGTAATGGGAACCGGAATACCGTTGAATTTCACTACAGGCAATCCACGTTCATTGAACCGCAACACTTTTCCTTGGCTACCGTTACACAATCCATAACCCATGCCCGCGTCTTCTATGTTCACGGTACACATCACCTGTGCACCGGGCTTCAAGACGACTTCCTTGTCGCCTGGTTTGCTGTTTTCAAGATACGAAAACTCATACAGAATATCCTGCGGCGTGTATTTTTTGCTATGGTCCCGGGGACACACTTCGTGAACGCGACACATACCAAATACGCGCTCTTCGCCCTCAATTTTTTCCATTTCCGCTCGGTTGATTGCGTCCACGCTTGTTCGACGTGGAAAGAGTCTCGTGGGTTCCACTTCACAATCAGGGTCAGGTTTTTTGCCCACCTGCTTCATCAGGGTTTCATACGCACTCTTTTTTAGTTTTCCTTCACGCACCTGGTTCAGTATAGCGGCATACGCGTTGTCGGCTTGGCGAAATATCTTGGTCAACAGGATATGGTTTTCTACTGAAAACGCTGCCATCCATCGCTCGCTCTCAAAGCAGAACTGTCGCGTCTCGATTTCGTCCTTCTCGCCCACAGGCGGTAGTTGGTGGAAGTCGCCGGTAAACACCAACTGGATCCCGCCAAAGGGTTTCCAGTCCTTTCTGCGTATTGTTTTCCCCAGCTCATCCAGTATCTCGAACAGCTTCTTGGACATCATACTCACTTCGTCGACGATAAGCACATCCACGGATGCCCATGCGCGTTTCTTATATCGATTCTCTCTGATTCTCTCGACAATGCTCCACGCGTCGCCAACACATCGCCCCAACCCTCCCCAAGAATGGACAGTCTTGGCGTTACATTTGAGCAACACGGCAGCACAGCCCGTCATCGCACACACGGCTATTTTTTTCTTGTTCTCCAGTGCATGGGCGTGAATACTCCGAATCAGCTCTGATTTTCCAGTTCCGCCCGGACCCGTAATAAACACATTCTCTCCTTTTTTGAATTTGTCAAAAGCAAGTTGTTGTTTCTCAGACAGCTCCATGATTGTTTGATTGATGAGATACACTCACATGTTCTGTCTATTTCATTTTATAATTTAAATAATGGAGAACACATCATACGATGGACGTTAAGGAAAAATATCAGTTATGTGTATTTCAATCTAAAAATGTTTTATCGAATATATATATACGATACATGAGCAATTTTGATTTAAATTTAAAAAACTATTCCCAGACTGATTTGGAAGAGATATTCGACCTTCAGTCAGGATACCAAATGAATCAGCTCCTCGATAACGAGACCAAACTCATCGAAAGCATAAAAAAAGACAAAGACGTTTCCGATGGAACACGAAAAGAAACACTGGATTTCATCGAGAAGGCCAAAGGACAACTTGTGACACGGGTATCGCCCACGCTAAGCAGCTTCGATTTAAAATCGGTTCCCACAAATGTTCCTGGAAACCTGTATGACGCAAGCCATCCCAGCAGGTACTTTCCTCCTATGGAAAATCCAGTGAGTAAGAAAAACCGTACCATGATCGTCAACGTCGATTCGCGATTCCGAGATAGCTATTATACATCACAATCCAGTAATTTTCACGTCACGCTTCCCATGAAAATAGACGGGGCTGTCTCTATGCAACTGGCGGCCATCGAGTTCCCCCCCACAGCCTTTTTCTCGGTGAACAAAACACTCGAAAACAATTATTTCTGGCTACGTGCCGGCTCGCAGACGGCAGGAGACCTGGAGGAAACAGTGGTTTTGTTACCCGACGGAAACTTTACACCGCAAGGAGCTGCAGACCTGATCAACCAGTTTCTACAAAGTCTCACCACTACCACCTATTTACAGTACATTTATTTCTCAATCAATCAAAATGCCTCTGGAACGAGTGGATCAGGTCAGCTCATTGTTGCGGTCAATGAAAGCTACCCTTTTGGCGTGCCGTTCCCGTTTCAAATTGATCTTCAGGCAGCAATTAACGGACAGCCAGATTATTCCACCCCACTGCCGCTAAAATTGGGATGGAAACTTGGCTTTCGCAACGGTATTTACGTGGACAACACATCCTATTTATCAGAGGGTGTGGTGAATTTGTCTGGAGCTTCGTATATATTTCTGGCCATCGACGACTACAACAACTACAGCAACACCTTCTTCAGCGCATTCAATGACTCGTTGTTGAATAAAAATATACTGGCGAGACTGGCCGTTCAGTCCAGTCGAAATGCCGCAATCACGTTCAACAACATCGGCAGGATTACCACACCACGAGAGTATCATGGTCCAGTGGACATTGAAAAACTCCAGGTACAAATGCTTGACGAATACGGACGCATCATCAATTTGAACAACATGGACTTCAGTTTCGTCCTTCAATTCAGCACAGGTACACAGGTTGCCGCATGGCCCGCTGGAGATACACCGCCAGCGTAAGATACAATCGATGAGTCGACATGTTAAACAATTTAAACCGACAATCAGTAAATAAAATAATGAAACTTATTTTATTTATACTACGACTCATGGCGTGGGTATTACACATTTAGACATTTAAAACGCCGATTATTTAATTTACAAAAGGAGGATAATTTATATAAATTTCATCTTTACCTGTATTTTTCATATCTAAATTACTTGGTATTAATTCTTTATTTAATTCAGGAGGGTTTGTAAAATATTTTTTATGTAAGTATGTACATTCAAAAATATTTGGAATAATAACTCCATGATGATTTCTAGTACCACGACAATTATTTCCGTGAAAGTGAATTAAATAGTGATTTTTATTTATTTTATCAAATACATCTATTTCTTCATTATTAAATGGTTTATGAAATTCCATTACGATTTGTTCAAATTTGTTCATTTGTTCATCATTTAAACTTTTAATCCAAGGTATTTCACCTCCTTCTATATCCATCTTTACAAAAATACATTCATTTACATCAATAATATCGTGTAAATTTGTATTTTGGGTATCATTACTAAAACCAATATTTTTTTTAATAAATGTAATCTTACTGTTTTCTTTTGGTAATTTATTTATTGTTCCATCAAAAGCATATACGTTATCTATTGCGTATTTTTTTATAAAATCTTCTTCAAAAGAAATATCCCCACTTATACCACCTGCAAGTAATGTTGTATATTTTATATTAGGTATTTCAGCAATAATATAACCACCATCATAATCTTTTCCGAGTCTTTTCTTTTCAAAAGGGGATTTGAAAACTGATAAAACAGAAGGATTCATATATTATATATATTATAACTATTATAAATTATAATGAATTAAATAATCGGCGTTTTAAATGTCTAAAGGTGTAAATAGAACGTCCAGTTTTGATACAAACTGGACCATAGGTCTGAACAATATTTATGTTATTGAAGTAGGCCTTAAGAATTTTACAGCCAAGGAAAATCATATGATTGGCGTATCTTAATTATCATCCACATCAACGTCTACCTCTCCGTCACCCCAACATGCGTCGCACCTCTCGTAAGGCTGCTGCGCATATCCAGATTCTCCGCAAAACATACACTTCTTCCCGTCACATTTCTCACATAAAATAACGCTCTTCTTGACTAAACCCGAACCGCTACATACAGCACACTGAACACGTTGCCTCTTTTTGTTTTCCGAGTCCATACAATTTCAATATACATTATTTCCATGGTTTCTCCTCGTTGTATGTTTAGATCGCACCTGATATTTTTAATCTACCTGTAATTTATATGGCACATGCATTTACAATTATACCAGCAAAACCCGCATTTGGAAATTTCTCAAAACAATTCAACTACTCCGAGGTTATGGAAAATAAAAAAATAAATTCTCTATATTGTGACTGCACCCCGTCAGGCAACGTATGGTCATCCAGCGACCTCCAGAGAATACGAAAAATAACCCGCCAGAACTGCTGCGACGCATCTGGCTGCGACGTTCTTCCCTTCAACAAGGCGGATCTCCAGGTGAATCTGATTACAAAATCTTACCAAGAGAATGTGTTGGTTTTAGAGAAAAAGACTGCACCAGGGAAGGCCGCCAAGATTGACCCAACACTCACCCCCATTTTTGCTTATTATAACATCGACCCCGATAACAAACTGGTGGGAGACACGCCGTGCGGTATACAAAAATACATTAACTACATGATTTTAGATACCGCCGCATTTATTACCGACGAGACGTGTAATGACGACCCCGACTACACTCCAGACTGTTATTGTAAGCCGTAAGCTCGGGGACACCCGAACCCAGCGAGGGAGGGGGTGGGGGAAGTCCCCTGCTTTCAAAGGTGGAACAGCTTATATCCACCCAACGTGATCATGAAGACGGTTGCCGACGCGAACACAATGGATTGGGCCATTGTCGAGTTGTTGCTTCCATACAACATTCTCAAAATGCTCCTCGCCAACCTATACTGATACATACTCGCAAATACAGCGCCATCATCTTCGGCGTCGTGTAGAAATTTACTGTTTATCTCTTTTATAGGTCTCAGAAAGGGTACAATTGACGTAGACGAATAAGAACGTTGTCTACGTGAACTATGCCACAACCGTTCCGGATCGACAAAATACCCCCACTCCACGACATAGTCCGGTGTTGAAGAACGCAGAGTCCAGACGTATTTCCCTCGGTCAGACGAGTGGCTGTTATCGTTGCGGGTTTCTCGCGAAACCAATCTCCACACTTTATTCGCAATTAGGCGAGGGTAATAGAGAAGCATATCGTTGTGTTGTTTGGGACATGCCCCCGAAGTCGAGTCAGGGGTATTGTCACTACATTTCACATACTCGTCATCGTCTGATTGGATATCTACGCGAACGTCTGACAGTGTGGGAATGCGGGTTAATGACGTAGTCGCGGGTATAAAATGGGTCATGTTAGATATCGAAGTTGCGTTTACCGTACATTATACATCTATTTCATTTTTATTATACGTCTCGACACATTCATTGTCTACTACGCGAAATAAACGAAATAAATGAAAAAAGATTCCTTCGCCAACGAAGGTCAAAACATGAATATCGAAATAACAAAATGCTCCGACCCCCCCTTTGTCACGAACGGGCAAAGGGTGTTCAATATGTATAAATTACAAGTAATGTTCAGTATGTGTGTGGATAAAGCGGAAGTGCGCGTTGTAGATAACTGGTTGTTCAATAATGTATCTGGGCAGTGGGAGACAAGCATCGTAAGACGCTGCGAGGATAAGACGGGTGAATGGTTTCTCTACCCAGAACAAACCACATGGCGTCGCAAGTCAAATAAGATCCAAGTGATTGTTACAATAGGAGACACAAACACAATTACCACCCAACAGTTTAAGATGACTCTTCAGTGTGAATGCGACTGTTTCCAGTTACAGCAACCCGCACAAGCATTAAGTATCTTCGGGTTGTTCAGAAACGAACTCCCAGTCATGGATGCGACATCGGATTTGTCACAGCTTGCTATAGGTCTGCCTGTGTCCAATGTCGACGAATTGAGCCACTCATACGGGTCCGATGTCATGGTCGATGATATCTCGCCCCGAACGATAAACATGCTCGAAAATGGAGAAATCCTGCCTCCGCCACTTCGACGACAGGTCAACGAGGTGTCGTGGTTCGAACCTTCCTCTTCCTCTTCCTCTTCCTCGTCCTCTTAATTCATCCAGTAGGGGAACTCCTTGGGCAATTCCGGGATGGGCGAGGCGGGCAACCCCCATATCTTTTCCCAGGCAGGCGACACCTTTTTGTCGGGCTTCACGGAGAACGGACAGGACGTGTCATAAGGGAACGCAAGAGCCTTACACGGGTCGCAAGGTTGTTCTATAAATTGAAAGCCATCGTATAACGCGGGTAGTTGACTATAGTCTACGTCGGTTGATTTGTACATGGGTTCGGCAGTGATTCCCTTGTTGTAGCCCACAAACTTCTGGAGTTTTATCTTGTCCTTTTCACACTTCAACCTGTTCATGTATACATCGTTGTCCTCGAGACCACTTGTCACCCCATAGGTGCCCTGCCCGCTACTGATGTATTTATTCAGACGGGGCCTGTCGGGAATCATGCGACCGTACAAGAGGAACTTTCCCTCGGCTTCGTTCAGACCCAGCATCTGTAGCATCACCCGTTCGTTGTAGATGGTTTGGTCTGTCTCGATGCCTTTCATTGCGCTCTTCTTCGTGTAATTGCTTCGAGAAATCACGTCCGCGTATATCTCTTTCGTTCTGTCGCTCCACGACCATACACCATTCTCTAAAAGCTCCTTCGCCTCCTCCTCGGTGGCTTGCTGCTGGACAATGTCCATGTCAAAGATCACGTCCGGATTCTCACGCGCCTGGAATTCCAGGAATTCGTGGACTGTCTCTGGGCTCCAAATCTCTATTTCAGAGTTCACGTAGTACAAGGTCCGCGGAGTCGCCTTGTCGGGCTTCACGTATTTTTTTCCTCGCGCAGGTTCGGTTTGGTAAGAGTAATTGTCCCCCACCCCAAACACAGGCGGAAGCTTTTTGGACGGCTGATTGCTAAAATTCAGCATGGAATAGAGAGAAAACCCCTCCTCTGTCTCCGTTGTAGTCCAACGCTCCGTTGCCCAACCAAGGACAAGCAGGAGCAGAATGAAGAGAAGGAGCACTGCGTAAGTGGATGGGTTATTGAGTTGTAGTTTTAGCTTTAGCATATATAATAGACAGCTTAAATTTTAAAGAATCTGTGACTATTATATATGTCGACCTCTTCTATGGTTGCGTCTTCCATGATGTCCCAGATGGGACAGAGCGTAGGTAAACACATGGCCGAGGAGGCCAAGAAATCCGCCGCGTCAGTGGGCGTCAAATCCATGATGCCCATGATTCAACAAATGCGCGAAAAACTCAAGGCGGCCATCCAGAGCCCCCGATTCCAGGCCGTTCCGCCCGAGGTGAAACAACAATTGCGACAGGAACTGGCAGAGTTCTCCAAGCTGGGCAACTTGATGCATGGAGGCAAGCGTGGCAGAAGAACCGTGAAGAGACGGAGATCGCAACGCAAGAGGCGCAGCACCAGACGGAGACGTTAGTAGCCTGTTCGCATTATCCACCTTATCCACCTAATCCACCTAATCCACCTTTAGAAAAGGTGGATCCAAACTCGAGGACACCCCGAACCTCGCGAGGAAGGGGTGCGGGGGACGGAGACCCCTGCTTTAATTTGAGTTTGTATTGTGATTTTTGTATATTATTATAGTAACAAGTATGAAAATAATATCATTAGGTAGTGCTTGTCAGGTTAAATCTACAATTGATAGATTATTTAAATCTGGAGAAACTAATTTTTTTGATTGGTTAGTTGTAGATTTCACAAGTGTATTACATGTATTAAAAAATATAAATAATGAAGAACTTATATCTAAAGCAAAATTTACTGATAAAGCAATTTTTATGCCAGGAAAATCTTGGTTTGAGCCTTACCATAAAATAGAATGTATTGATTTTAAAATGATATCCGTTCACGATTTTCCATCAAAAATAGATTATATGGATTATATGGACGAATTTATACTAAAATATAATAGAAGATTAGATAGATTAAAAAATTTAATAAATAGTGACGACAGTATACATATGATACATTGTTTAGACCATCAATTTACAGACGGTTATATAATTACAAATGATGATATATCTGATTATAAGAAATATTTATGTGATGTAAATCCTAATAATAATTGTTTTTTACATATTGTAATTCCTCCAAAATATAATAATATAGATTTTAATAATTTAATACAAAATAATGTATATGTGTATTATTTACAGGATACACAACAAGGAAATGATGATTGGACGAATACAAATTTTAATTGGAATATAATATTTGATAACATAAACAATATAGGTTAAAAATCGGCGTTTTATATGTCTAATGGTGTAAATGTGGCTCCACCCCCGCGAGGGAAGGGTGCGGGAGACAGAGACCCCTGCCGATTATTTCAGCCATTTCCCGTATCGTTTTTTCATCTAATAACTGGGTATAGTCCTTGGTGGATTTTTTAAAATGCGCATCAACAGATGCCTTCACCGTTTCAAGGTCAGTGTCTATGAAGTCTGCGATAATTTGTTGACCAACAGCATTGTCTATGTCTTCGTAGTTCAAGTCATATACCATAATACCCGCTTGTCTTAATTTTTCTATTTCAGATTCCACGTAGTGTTTCGTCTCCACCAACACTTCTGTGTGAGTAAGGATATCTCCGTCAAAGTTCGGATGGGAGTTAATGGTGTTGTAGATGTTTCTCTGTAAATAAAGAAATCGCACCTCTCCATACCGATTGAGTATCCTGTAGATCTCTCCGATATTTTTTTGGCGTTTGGTCTCTCTATCACCACCCGATGGATAAGAGTCGTCAGTATATATAAAAAAATTTTCACCCTCTAAGTAGTCTTCCACGTTATATCCAAACCACGTATTTTCATCTTGATTGTTGCTATTTCTACACGTTGGCAAGAGAACGTTGTTTAAATGTCCTTTTTTAACGTAACCAACGCGATTCTTGATAATGTTATCGACGACGCCTTCCAATCCGTGGTGCCCGCACCCTTCTAAACCAATTACATGATAAATAATTGTCATTTAATTAGTAGTTACATCCTTTTTTACACATATAAGCGTATAATACACCATCACACTCGTCCCGTTATTAGTTCGCACAACAAGTGTATTCCTTGCCCGCTACAGGATTGCCTACACACCCGTAGGGTTCCTGGTAACTACACACCCCATCTGTAAAATAGTAATTGGGTGTTCCCAGATGTTCGGTACAGTAGTTACACATCCACTGACACCCAGTTCCAGACCCAACACTGAAGGTTACACATCCGTTTGCCTTCTCGGTCACACAGGTGGTGTCGGCGCGGACAACCGCCGCCGCGACGAAAACAGCAAGCACGCGAAGTAGTCTCAACATATACATAGACCATAGATTTTAATTGTATTTTTTACACATCACGGACGTGTAAAAAAATGATTTCGATTGCGGTCTATACCAATAAGTAGTTAAATACATATCACAGGATAGATCTACACTATCTTCTACCTACAATCTACCCTGTATCATCATCAGCATCATCATGACAAGGCAATACAATATGGTTCCAACAAACCTGATTGACGACCTGAATTCCGAGGATACCGGTTTGCGTGGTCTGCGTCGCAACCCCGACAATTTCCTCATTGAAGACGACGTGGTGCTTTTCAATTCGTCAGAACCTGTAAATAATGTACCTGTCCAGTCAACAACCCAGAACCAATCTGAAAACGAAAACAACGAAAACAACGAAAACAACGAAAACAACGAAACCAACGAAAACAACAAGGAAAACGAGCCTCCGACCACGACCGATGACGCGTTCCGCTTCTCGCGGTTCCTCGGACTCAAGCAGCTCGCATACGTCCTGGCATACGACGCAAAAAATACTGTTGCTTGCGGAGACCACGAAGAGTGTGAAAAGGCACTGAATCAGTTTGAATTAGCCCGACTGATTGATCCAGGTCACGACTATGTAAATAACGAGGCCATCGTCTACGAAGAAATGGGGAGATACAAAGAAGCCGAAGTGTGCTACCTTACTGCTATTGAAAACAGCGAGGACACGTTCGCCATGTATAACCTGGGAGATCTATACGAAAAGGGTCTTTGCGGAGCAATGAAAGCAGACAAGGCTATTTGCTACTACGAAATGGGAGCCATGCTCAACGACCCCGCCGCGCTCTCCAAGACCCTGCTGTTCTGGTATGCTGGTACAACGGTGGATCCAAAGACTTGTCACAACACAGTCAAACTGGGCGAGTTCTTCGTCAAGATGACGGAACAGGAGAAAATCGCCAAAGCAAATGATTATCCAGACGACGTATTTGATCGCGACCTGACAACCGGGTTCGAAGACCACACCTTTCAGCAGGAACAGTTCAAGGACTTTGTCAAGTCGCAGACCAACTTGGTGATGGTTCTCCAACTCGAGAAGGTGCGAGACAACACCACGCTCCCAGCTCTGCGAAACCGTTCGGTTGCCTGTCTAGATGTCCTATACAAGGACCAGGAGTACCTCTCCTACAGCAACAAGATGGCGCTGTTCACGCGACTGAACAATCTACACGAGTGTGCGGTTTGCTACGAAGAGAAAATCAACATTGACGTGAGCTGCGGACACGACTTCTGCGGAGATTGCTATGCCAGAGTATACCGCGAATCATGTCCCCTTTGTCGTGCCCCCTGCTAAGCACTCGGTTTTCCCGTGNTGTATTGTATTGTATTGTATTGTATTGTCGCGATTATTATGTCATTTCACCTAACTACCTACCTAACTAACTACCTAATTATCTGTCTTCTTGTTCTTTTTGTTTTTTTCGTTCTTTGGCTGTTTCTTCTGGGGCTTTGACTTGACAGGAGTATTTGAAGCGGGAACGTTGTCGCCTTCCTCCTCGGTATCATCATCACTGTTGTCGTCATCATCTTCTTCCTCATCGCTGTCTTCGCTATCCTCGCCACTGAGAGAACTCACGCTTTCATTTTCGTCGGAACTATCCTCCACTAAATGCTTGACTCTGCTCGGATCATCCCCCTTCAATCCGTAGCTCTCTTTCTCAATAACTACCTCATCGTCATCGGACTGCCACCATAGATAGGCCGCAGCAGACGCCACGGCAGCACCTAATACGCCTACAAACTTTCGATCCATTTATTTGAAGTCTACATATAAAAAATAATAACGATATAAACCTATTTTCTTTTCAAGATATAATCTACTCTCTGTGTAGAATATGTTTCGGGTGGAAAATATAGAAGTCGATCTATGTAAATATGAGGGCTCGTTGTGTATACAAGTGCTGGCGGAGTATGTTCATTCGCACAAGCTCTGTCTCATTGCAAAGAGGATTGATACAATGAGCAATGAGGGGTGGCCTGACGATATAGAAGTGCTGTTACACGACTTTGTAGGCAACGTGAAAACAGTTCGTATTGGATCCTCCATGGAAGACTCCACGAAACGGCTGGAAAACATCGATATGCCCGACTCCACGCTTATCTGTTCCAGACATACCATCGAGTCGTCGTGGCAAGCCAACTACAGACCATTTCAAAGATTTGAACACTACCCGCTACATATCGGACGGGACGAATTCAACGATATTTTTCGCACGGATATTGTCGAACTACCATCATGTTTGTATGCCGTAGGGATGAAAGACGGGGGGTGCTATATCCACCACGAAGCACACGACCAGTATACGTGGGGGTACGAAATCGAACAGACTATCGATTTCTTGATTAGCGTCGTGTTTGCCAAGACGCCTGGACAATCCCCCCTCGACTTCTACTGTATTGTTTGTGCTCTGGACGGATACATTGAAGCGTGCTACCCCACAACACGCGACACAGCGAAACAGGTTGGTCCGTCAGAGTATCACAATATATCCAACATCGATATCTCGTCCTACAGCGACAGCGAGTATCCTGTGTTCCATTATCAAAAATATATTCTCGGACAATCTGTTCGCAAACACATACCTTACACTATTCCCATCGTGGACAGGTATTATCTGTGTCTACATAGATACAACCAATATCGTTCTGTCCACCAAGGCATTCCCTTCCACACCAAAATAGCCAAGTTGGTGTATGCCGGCAACACGCGCGGAAGTATCTTCAATTTTATGAAGGACAATGGCATTCGCATTTCACAGCGTGCGTATTTTGCCAGCGACGCGGTCGACAAAACAAACATTGTGTGTCCCCCGCATTTATCAAGAGAAGAGATGATTCAGCACAAATACATATTGGACATCGATGGCAATGCGTGCACATGGGACGCAACCGCGTGGAAATTGAACTCGGGGTCGGTGATATTCAAGCCAGAGAGTGACTGGAAACAGTGGTTCTACGACGAATATCTGCCGTGGAAACACTACGTTCCGATCAAGGACGACTTCAGCGACATCCAGGAAAGGATTGACTGGTGCGAATCCAATCAGGACAAGTGTATTGAGATGGTGTCCAGCTGTAAGGCACTGTTTCAAGACATTTATAAACATACAAATGTCGTGAAGGCCATGGAACGCGTCGTGGATACATTGGTAGAAGCACAACGAACCGGCACGCGACCTATTCAATAAGACGCATCTGTTTGTTGGTTTCATACAACCCCTGGATGTGCTGGACAAGCGATACTCTTTTCTCCACGGCCACTACGTCGATTTTCTTGCGGTGGTTCTGAGGGTTTCGCAAAATGTCCACCAATAGATTCATGTCATGGGAAATGTCCCCCGTGAGGTGTATCACGTTGTCTGGAAAATACGTGTCTATGTGCTTACAACCGAGATACACCGGGGTCGTGTTTCGCAAGAGGGGGTTGATGACCTTCTCGCTGAAGTAATGGTTCGACTGCGTATTCTCGATACATATCGAGAACATGTACTCCTCGTAGGGTTCGTATCTGCGAAACGGTCCCTTGATGCGCTCGCTTTGCGTCTTTTTGTATAGGTGTTTCTGTGTCCCGGTTCCATAGATGTCGATAGGAAGTTTGTGATACAGTATATAGTCAACCATGGCATGTCTGTACATGTGTCCAGACAAATCAGTCTTGTGACTGAGAACCATGGACATACACGCCGACTTTAACGGTAGTTTGTCGGGACGCGGAGGCGAATAGGTGAGATACGCGTTCCCCTCCACAAACGGCGAGGAAAGTCCATCTGCGTCGCCAATGTAGTAGGTATGAATGTGCTTGGCGGCATACGCAAGAAACGCATCGCTGGGACGCAGATACACCAGCGGCTCGTAGGCGAACCCAATCACGTGCTCTTTTGGAATATGTCTCGGAATACTCGGCATGGCCGTGTTCCAGATGATCACATGCGAATAATCGAGGTCGTCTTCATCCACGATGTATACGCTTCCAGGGGAGGCGTCATCTTGGCTATGTCTATACATATTTTCTCCTTGCGTTAGCAGTTCCTCAATCGACTTTTTCGCATGCGTCGAATTGCAGAAACTGGAGAAAATCTTGATACGGTAATTCATTATTAGATGTATGTATATCCACTATACATCTAACTTGTTTTCGCATGTTTCGCATGTTTCTCAGCAGGGTCTCTGCTCCTCCCTCACGGGGTTCGGGGTGTCCCCGAGTTCGGGGTGTCCCGAGTTATAGGAGCGTGTTTGAAATGGCCGCAGCACAGGGTCGCCCGTTCCCGTTGTCTGGGACGGGCTGGGGGCGTTGGCTCGGCAGGGGGTTCGCACACGGTCTCTGGATTTTCGTTGTATACGTGCTCGAATCGAGCGGCTGTTTGATCATCTTGGTGAAACGCCCTTGTGCCGCAATGGTATTATACTTAGCAGTTGCGGGATTGGGTCGACAGCCAGGCGGACCACACGGCGCAACATCATCCTCGTATTTTGCGACGTCGTTTACATCGTCCACACAAGTGTTTGCCGCAGTGACTTTGCTCAGATACACGCCTTGAGATGCGTTGTCCGTCTTGTCACCCGAATACACCTCCTTCACAATGTAATTAGGATACTGGCCATTGTAGATGTATCTGAACTTCTTGCGAAGCATGCCTCGTTGACCGAGAACAGATGGCTTCACATACATGTTCTGGTCCCCTTGAACAATCACCTGGTTCACGTTGTATACAGGCAAAGGTTGAGCATATTTTCCACAACACCCACCATTCCCTATGGGATTCATGCCGCGAAAGGGCGTCCCGCTTTTGGACATCCCCATACTCTGTCCAACGTATCCTACATTACGATGCGTACCCGCAAGGGAGAACCCGACGGGACCGTAGTTTCTGATAGACAAGTCCAACTGAGCCGGTTTGCCGCCTCCAAATGGACCCTGGGGCATCCAGTATCCTCCGGGTGGAACACCACTTCGTTTGGACCCGTGCTTGATCACTGATTTGTTTTTCATTGCGACAATAGACATCCTATCCTATAACATAAGGAGAGATAATACTTCCTGTCTATACAAACAGAAGGCTCCGTTTTGTAGGACACGGCTCCGTCGCGCGGAGCAGAAACCAATACAGTTTTGTGTCTATTATCGGCGATAACTGCACCAACGATATGTTCTGGGGGTCTATGTCCGAAAAAAGACAAAATGCTATCATCGCACCTAAACTATAGTATGGTGCTTGGCGTGGAATGTGAGCCGGCAACGACTCTATCTCGGTAAACTCAGGGGCAGCAAAGGAGCGGGTTGAAAGTTGCGTGGGAACGAAGAACGCCATGGCGTCCGAGGTTGTCAGCGGAACCACGTCGTCGTTTCCAAAATAGAAGAAGTGTTGGCGATTTATGACAAATACGTGCTGGATGTCCAACCACAGGACCGAGCGTTTCTGTCTTTCCAAATGGAACAGTTGTCCCCCCAGGTGTTTGATCATAGATACTGCCTGCTGATAAGTAATCGCAGCCAGCTTGTTCGATTTCCTATCTACGAAGTCTGCCAGTCGTCGAACGTCGTGCGCATGGAAACTTAATTTATCATAGGTAGGTGTCATGGTGAACCCAGTGAGATATTTCATCGATGATATGGAACGACACAACTCTTCTGCCCGTTCGTCGAAGGTGAACGTACATCGGTTGTCTCGGATCTCGTACGTATACATGGTATCTATCTATATTTCATATAGCGTCCACGTTTTAGTTCGTTTTCTCTCCTTGTTATTATATTCCAAACTCGCTGAACGGATCTGTAAGCGACTGGATGAATTTGTTCATGCCTCGCGGGTCGACCGTTTTCAAGGTGGATCGACAGCCGAACATGGTCCGCACCCAATTGTGTTTGATGATTTCGTGGTTGTCTATTTCCTGCTGAAACATCTGGTCAATCACCGAAAACGCCGACTTCAGCTTTAAAATGCCCTTCACCAGTTCCTTCTTTGTATTGAAGAGAAAAATCAGACGTTTCTTGTCAGACATGCTCAGTCCCGGGCGTTTGCTGTTTATATACCGAATCTCGTTCTTCACGTTTTTGAGAATAGTAATGGCCTTTTTTCGGTGGTCGTCTATCTTCTTGATAATGGAGAAAATGTTTGTGTTATACGTAACAGGGTACAACACGCGTATGTAGCGGGGTATAATAAACTGGTTCGTCTCCTTGATTTCGGAGATTTTCTTTTCCACATCCACCAACGTGCCGCGGACCTTGTTTTCCACATCTTTTCTGTTCTCATCTACCTGGTCATGGTTGCCCGGTTGGACATGCGTATGACTGATATCGGCAAACAACAACACGTATCCGCTTGTAAATTCCACAGAGGATTGAAGCTTGTCGTATTGGTGGGCCGATATCTTGTATGCTTCCGACGCCGCGTCGAGCTTGAGAAAATTGACCAGCGACAAAAGAAAGGCTATTGACGCGTTGATCGTCGACAGTAAATACGCACCCCAACTGTAATCCTTTACTACGGCAGCCACTACAGTTGCAGCCGCAGAGAGAAGAATAGCAGGCATCATCAGCCGATAGAGATGCTTCTCCGATAAATGCTTGGACTCCATGTAAATCGTCTTCTGGCCTTTCAAATAACTCGCCAAAATATCAAGCGACGACGAATACCTGTGTCCCGCGTCAAAATAGTATTTGTCGATAGTGGTTTCTACGTCGTTGTAGTTCAGTCGCTTGTATGTCCGCGGCTCGCCAGTAACGGAATACATGTCCAATCCCCTCTCTTGGCTATCTGCCACAGAATACTCGCTATCGCTTAAATCGCTGCCGCTCTCAGCAAACAGTTTGTCTACGTCAATCTCCTCTTGATTCGCAGAATCGCGGGGGGGTCTTGTCGCCTTCGCATTCTTTTTTTTGTAATAACGCCGCTTCAGGGCGCGGAAGGCATTGCTCAACGTCTGGGTTGCCTCGGGAGAGGTCGTTGGTATTCTTCGCGGTTCCTCCCCTCGCCACCGATACCCCTCGTTGCCGAGCTCAACGTCTTGGTCCTGAACCTCGCCAAATCCGTAGGCGTCGTCCACGTGAATATAAAGTGGCGGGTTTGTAGATCCTGATCCCGTGTCGTCGGTCTTGTAGTCATACTTTGAAATCGGCGAATCGTTCATCTACTCCTATGACATAAGTTTATTTTTTTGTATAGACGTAGTATATATGCCGAAAACCAGAAGATCCCGTGGAGGAAAGGTCATTAGAAGAACAAGAACAAGAACAAGAACAAGAACAGGCAAGCGAGGGCGGACGGTGAAATACCCCGGCAAGGGGTGGGAACGCCAAAAGCCTAGCACTCGCCAACGAACCGTCATGCTGAAAAGCTGCGGTAAAAGGTGTTTTCTGGGACCCAACAAGTCGTATCCCATATGTAAGAAAAACACATGCAAGATTAGTCGCAAGGGCGCGTACGCCGCCTACTTACGCGCAAGCCAGTATCACAAGCGCAGGATAGCATCGAAGGCGAAACGCATTCTCACCAAAAAGCACAAGTAATAGGTCTCTTATACAGACAGTTCTTGTTGTTATCTATTGACAACAACAAGTTGAATTTGTGGGTCTTATGTGAGTCACGCGAACATTTCTATTCTATTTGGCGTCTACGCAATTCAATGATACACGCCCCTTATACTTCCTTCTTCCACGCCTCGAAGAAATTGTGAAAGCATGGTCCAAACCCCCCGGCTTCCACGTAATCTACTCGAAATCCGTTCTCGATAAGCATGTTATCTACAAAGTTCTTTTCCGATATTTCGGTGTAGTCGTTTTCCATAATCACTAATTTTATGGTGTCGAGTATATGAGGGGTATCTTTTAATATATGGTAAAGTGCTCCCTCGCAATCAGCGACCAAGGTATCGAACACAACCGAATACTTTGCGATAAGACCGTACAAACTAATTGTGTTGACGGGCAACCAACCTTCGGGGGCGGTATGACCATCATAGGGCTGTGTATCCCAACCACGTTGGACAATAGGCGTCTTCGATAACGCAGAAGACTCCACATGAAACGTCATGTTGTTTGCATCTCTATTTGCAATCAGTTGGTTCGCAATGTTTTTATCAGACTCCAGCGTAACTAAATTATGCGCGTTGTCGCCCAGTATCTTGGCAATAATTAATGAGTTTCGTCCAACGTTTCCCCCCAATTCAAGTACTTTCTCGTTTCCCGTTATATATCTGGTCACCATTTTCATTTCCGGAATTTCCATATCAAAGTCACCATGAACCATAGTGATGTCTCGGATAAGATGCGTATATTTGCGATGTATAACAGGGTCCTCAATGGAATATGCCTTGACTTCCTGGGTATCCGTATACATCAGAACCGTGTATCTATGGTTGTATTGAGTTATATGTTGTTCATCAGATAAAGAAATAAATACGCTTTTGTATTTTCCTGGAGCTACATCTGTAAATATATCTGCACGGAGATGATCGTGTGCCGGTATGGTAATAACTCCATTCCTACACAATCTGTCCATGCACAACTGCGTGACATCTATTTTTGATTTCCACAAGCCGTATTCTATTTTAAACGACATATGGGAAGTTATAGTATAACATACGCGATTTTGTTTGAAACTTTTACGCAGTGTGTCTATATACTTCATTCGCCAACGGCATACTGGCGGCATATTAGGTTACATAGACAACCGTCTACGTTTGATATCATATCCATCAGGGCAAGTAATCCGAAACACATCTACGGTGGTGTCTAACCTGTCAGTTGGTTCCATCACAAAATCTTCTATGTATTCGTATGCCAACATCTCAGACGGGAATCGTTTCAAATATCTTCCGTGTTCGAGAGGAATGGATACGGCAACCACACAGTAAGGTTCTTTTTCTACAACGGGGTTCTTCTTTACCTCAATATATTTTGCGTCGTCTATATTGTTCCTGCAAACAATGTGCGATGTTGATTTTTCTGCTATAGTCCACAACCCTTTCATTAAGTACTCCAGCTGTCCGGTTAATATCATCACGGTGATTGACTATGTATCCTATTGTGCCATCTTTCTATATTTATTATTCTGGTGTTGATGTTCCTTCAGTAAACAACCTTGTGGACCGCACTAGCTACTTTCATCGGTCGTGTGTCCATATCGAGTTTTCACCAACCGCACCGTCGAGTCTATCCATTTCTCCACGTCGTCTTCCATATCTCCTACAGCGTCCACACAATAAAGAGGAGACATCGGGACGGCACCCAGCTCTTGGAACCTTTTGTGAAACTGTTTACCAGTACTACAGAATTGGTCGTAATTTGAATCCCCAAGAGCCAATACCGTGTAAGGCAGCCCTGAAAATAGTTGTTTATCCAGACTACGAGCTTTCACTTTTCTCCAGAATTTCAGCGCATTCTCAGGCGGTTCTCCGTTTCCCGTTGTCGAACACACGATCAGGACACAGGTCGCGTCTTTCGCCATAGCACCGAGTTCGTTCGAGTCAATATACTCGTTCAAGGAGCAGCGAATTACGGTTCCATCGACTTCTGCTCGTAAGAAATCAGCCAGTTCTTGTGATATTGCGTCAGCATTTCCGGTTTGACTTCCGTACATTACTGCTATACGTATACCACATTCCGATGGTGAATACGTTGTTGTATTCACCTTCAACATAGTATAGTGTTATGTATATGCAGTAGAATTATATTCATTATGTATGCATCAAAATAAATATAGTTCCCTGTTATCACTTAAAAATAGGGGCATATATATCTTATAATGACCGACGCCGCTCATACCGAAACAGACTATTCACATCTTCCCACGCCTCCACAGAGTCCTATCTCTGCTGCCCACGGCCCCGATGATACTGGGTCCTCCGAACCCCCCAAACCCCAGGTTCGGTTGACCGACCTCGAGGTCGACAACGAGATCACCGCACTGAATGTTATGGTCCAGTTCCTCGGTCTTGCCCAGAAGCGCGGGGCGTTCACCATCGACGAAGCCGCCAAGATCTGGGAGTGCGTCAAGAAGTTCCAGAAGCCGCAAGACGGTGCGACTGCCTGAGACGGGACACCTGATACCCTGACATAAACATAAAAATAAACACATAAATAAAAATAACCCGTTGGGCTATTTTTATTTATCACTATCCATCTACTTCTTGATGTTCTCATCTTCCCATATCATAGCGAAATAGTCATCGCTACACGAATTGTGCGTGTTCTTCTTGGTTTTTTCCGTATGTTTGTCAAGTCTATAATTGCCACAGGGACCACAGTGGTCTTCGTTTGCCAAGTCAATACGGGCATCCAACTGCTTGGCACTGTATTCGGTCCCCCATCTTCCATACACTGGTTTGGGAACGTGTCGGGTCAACATATTTGATATCGTGCGTCTCAACGTATTCATGTCGTGTAATTAGACTGTATTGTATTTTACTAATGTATCCGTATACGACCATTTCTTTTCATTTTTTCGTCCACATTTGGAAAAGGTGGTTCCAACCCCGTGCGGGAGGGGTTCGGGG
>JGI20154J14316_10000282_pt1 | contig 45755 bp, 49 predicted proteins | sample COG_04_FD_14316 | JGI IMG/M metagenome (IMG submission 14316)
TAAATGCAGACAGCCGGGATTGAACCGGCGACCTTGGGCTCATAAGACCCATGCTCTAACCAACTGAGCTATACCTGCATTTAAGTATCTAATATAGTGTATATTATTTCTTTAAGTAAATTACACTTAAAGCTTTAAAATCTATCTCGAATACTCAATTGTATAATATTTTACTTTAATATTTACTTTTTTACTTTAATATTTACTTTTTTACTTTAATATTTACTTTTTTACTTTATTATTTACTTTTTTACTTTATTATTTACTTTTTTTATATTTATTGAATTTATTATATTTATTATATTATAAATGGCTGTTTCATTAAATAAAGAATTTTGGTTAAATATTGGTTTATGTTTATTTACTTTAATTGCACTCATATTAAGTGTAATTTCTTTTGTAAAATCAACCAAGAGTAATTTTAAGGCTATATCGCAAGATAATGGTCCACTAAGTCCATTAAATTGTAAAAATAATGGATTTGATCGTGATCAATTAGTTAGATGTATGTCTCAGAATCTGGCTCTTCAAAATATTAACAAACAATATAATGGTGGTGCAGCGAATAGAGGATTGACCGAAGATGGTGGTGTTATGGGTGGTTCTTTCGGAAATACTGAAATGTTAAACCCGGATGATGAGTAAATCAGAGTAAAATCAGAATAAAATCAGAATAAAATCAGAATAAAATCAGAGTAAAATCAGAATAAAATAAGAGTAAAATAAGAGTAAAATCAGAATAAAATCAGAATAAAATCAGAATAAAATCAGAATAAAATCAGAATAAAATCAGAGGAATAAAATTTAAATTAAAAGTATTAAAATACAGTAATACTTTTAATTAACTATTTTTTTATTAACAATCAAACACATGTTGTTTTTTAGATTGATTCAAATTCTTTTGCTCTTTTTATTTCAGGAACATCAAAAGAATATTCATTATTAAAGTAAATTTCTTTACAACTTATATTTAATTTTAAATGTGATGGCTCATTCCAAATTAAGCATTTATAATATTGATTACTTATTCTCCATTTCCACCATGGACTTACAGTAATTCCATTATACGAATAACCTATTTCACAATTAGTATAAATAGTAAAACGATAATTTTTTTTATTACTTTGAATAAATTCAATTAATTTATCTTGTTTTTCAAAATCTAATTCTCTTACATATTGTCCCGGAAAACATATAATTAAATAATCAATATCAGAACATGTACTTTTAGTCGGTTTACTGTTTAAATATTCCCGAATAATTACATTTTTTCGAAATTTTAATGACAACGAATTAATTATTTTTTCTGGATTATTATTACTATTAAGTTTCTTAATTAATTCATAACAGTATTTATTATCTGGGTCTTTTAGCATCAATTTTAATTTCATAGACTTAATATATTCTAAATCTGAAACTGGTAGTAAGTCTAAAAAAGAATATGCGACGACTGGTTGTATATTTCTTCTTCCTGAAACATTTTTACCATGTGTAATAGACAATAAAGTCCATATACAAGGAATATCTATATAATCTCGTTTACCATCTTTAAGAAAATATATAGATTCCTCGTGTGTATCAGAATCATTAAATTTATTAAACTTCCAATAATCTTTTAAATAACATAATGCAGCTTCACCTATATTATAATCATCTTCATTACCCCGTGCAATAAATTGAGAATCATCGACTAAATTATAACAATTATATTCAATACAACCACATACACCTTTTTTATAAGACATTAATGAAATTACTCTAATCTTAACTGAATCTGGATAATAATAATCATCGTCATCCATATGACATATAATTTTACTATTACATTTGTCCGCGAGAATATTTCGTTTCTTTCCAATTGTCTCTTTTTTATCTAAATGTATATATCTAATTGATTTATCCTCCGGTAACGATAATTTTAATGAATCATCAGGAGAATCATCTAATATAATCCAATTTAACTTTTCTCTTGGATAATCAAAATTTAAATAATTTCTAATAGCTAAATCAAATATATCATGTCTATTATATGTCGGAGTAACAATAGTAACAATTGGTAATACATCATCTGGAATACTTGGTAAATTTAAATATGACCCATCCGAATTATGTGTAATTTCTACTTTATTCATTGAATTTAATTTAAATAATTCTTTAAGTGAATTAATTTGAAATATGTATTTATATAATGAATGTTTTTCCAATAATAGATCGGTTTTTTACTTTACACATTTGAACATTTAAAACGCCGGCCTAACCCATATTTTATTATCCAGATTAATTTAAAAAAAAAATATATATTGGGATTGCCGTTAGTTTGTTTATGATTTTATATTTTATTATCTGGTGTAAAATAATCTATACATGGTTTAATTAAACTTAATATTAAAATAGATAATAATAATAATAATATTATCTATTTCTCATATAATTTACAAGAGGTATATTTTCATGTAATTTTATATCTCTAATGTATTCATCATAATCAATACCCGTTGGTTTATTTTTATAATTATCTTATATTGGGAAATTTTTTGTATGATTTTTTAAAGAAAAAACAATATAATGAATTTACAGCTTTATATTTCTATTTCCTTTTATAAATACAAGATCATAGACATTCCATAATGAATCTTTAAAAGGTGCATACATTACATCATCTAAAAATTTTATTTTATATTCTTGGGGTGTTTTATTACTAAATGTAAAATCGACATTTTTGTAATACGGTAACAATGACCCAATATTCCAACCATTTTTAATAATTTGTCTAGACATTAAAACTTCTTTTTTCCAAATAGCATCATTAAATGTTTTCGTATAATTAGTGATATTAAATATTTGACAATTAATTAAATAAATTAACGTGGTTTTATTCATTGAAAAAATATAAGATTGAACATGTGATTTATTCAAAGGGTCTCCACACGTGTTTATTGTGCTTCCAAATAGTTTTACATTATTTTGTAAACCATTTATATATATATTAGTCCATTTATCTTTATAATCAGGTGGAAGAAACGGTCCAATTACCGAAGAATTAACAAATATAAAATTATCATATTTTTCGTATAAATTATCTGTCAGTAAAGCATCACTCCATCCTCCAAAATCATAACCTATGTTATCTCTAAATATTGTTTTTACATAATTAGGAACCTCAAATTTATTATTTTTATTATTTGAAATTATAATAAAATCTATATTTTCATCATAAAAAATACAATTTTTTATGAAATCTTCAACTCTATCATTATAAATATGAAACACGAACAAGACAAGCAATTTTTTCTCTGTATTTTGTGTTAGGGTTGGTGTTAGGGTTGGTGTTAGTTTTGTTTGTGATTTTATAATTTTAGTATCTGATGTAAAATAATCTATACACGGTTTAATTAAACTTAATATTAAAATAATAATAATAATATAAATTATTAAAATCAACATATAATAATATAAATTATAATAATTAATTTGAAATATGTATTTATATAATGAAAAATAAATATTTAAAATTAAATGAAATTAAAATGTGTGATATCCCATGCAATAATTATTTACCTTTCTATAATTATTCAAATACTGTAAATGATGATATTGATTCTAACACGTATATTATCCCTGTTTTGATTTACCCACAAGTCCCAGCCCTAGCCCTAGCCCCAGCCCCAGCCCCAGCCCAAGTCCCAGCCCCAGCCCTAGCCCAAGTCCCAGCCCAAGTCCCAGCCCTAGCCCAAGTCCCTGTAAAATTAATAACATCATGTGATTCAATAATAATAGAAAACCCGAGTAACTGTTTTGGTAACTGTTTTGGTAACTGTTTTGGTAACTGTTTTGGTAATTGTTTTTCAAAATTATTCATTTAATGGAGCTAAACAGTATTGTAATGTACCTAAATTTGCAACATTATATATTAATATTAATGGATAATTATTTTTAAGATATATTTCAACTGTTGTACATAAATTTGTAGATTTTGTAAATAATAATAAATATTTAATATTAAATACTCCATATGCATGGTCTAAATTATCATCACACTCTTTCAATATATTAATTGTTTCAGAATCACCCACGGTTATTTTAGTCTCTGCAAAATCACCTTCTCCTTCTAATGTAAAATTGGAATTTACTGTTGTAATTTTAACTTTATTAGTTATAATTGATAACTCTCTAATATAACTCTGAAAATCGTTGGATGGCATCGTAATTACAGAGTCAAATTCAATATTTGGTATTTCTAATATATCTTCATCTATATCTAACAATTTTAATGCTGTCAAAATTGTTGTCTTCTTTTCCTTATTTATAACTTGTATAAATAATTTGCTTGGTTCATTATTATTAATATAAAATTCTATTGTATCATTGTTTTTTATACTTTTAATTATTTTATGCAAGGATGACATATTAATACCAGCATTAATATTTTTTTCACAGTTATATATTTCAAATTTTGTTGCGTGTAGTTTCAGATTAATTACCGCAACCTTAGAACCATCCATCGATATTATTTTTAATCCTTCTTGTGTAATTTGTAAATTTACATCTGTTAAAATATCTTTTAGTGCTTCACATAATATTCTTATAGCATTTGATTGAACAGTTTGTATTTCAACTATTTTATGAATCATTATAATTAAATTAATTATAGTTTTAAATTACTTTATTATATTTGGATTCCATTTTAATGAATCATTTATATTATAAATAATGTAATTATCAAAACGGTCATAAATTTTCATAATTGTGTTACATGTATATTCTATATTAAATAATTTATAATAGTCTTTTACTAAACAATTAGGATCATCACAATAAAAATCATAATTCGGTCCAATATATTTTAATAATTTATCAGTAATGTCAATTATATGTTCATTTTCAATATTATCTAAATTAATATGAATCTTTGTAATTTTATTAATATAAACATAATCTATTATTTGTTCTTTTTTATAAAACGGAAATATAAATTCATTATTTTTTATTAATTTAGAATATTTTTTTTCATTTAATGTAAAATGACATATTAAATAATTACAATTTTCATTAATAATTATATTTTCTTTCTTATTAAATACAATATTAAAGTAGATGGTTTTATTTAGTGTACTATTATTAGTGTCAAAATTATTAGCGTCAAAATCATAGATGTCAACAGTATTCAACGTGAAAAAATACTCAATATCATTTTCTAATTTTTTACTCTTGATTTGTTTACTCCCTATTTTGAAAAAATAATTATAAATAATATAAGAAATAAATATTGAACTACTAATATACAAAATATACATTTACTTTAATAATTAAAATTACTTTAAATAGCTTAAAGTTTTAAATTTAATTATTAATATAATATGACTGATTCCAGTGATTCAGATATAGATAATAATATTCAGAACATTGTTCCAGAAAAAAAAACAAGGGGTAGGAAAAAAAAAATAATTGACCCAGATTCTATTAAAATTATTCCAGAAGATGTAGTTAAAAAAAAAAGAGGAAGAAAAAAAAAATGGGAAGTTGAAACTACGAGTAAATTATTAGATAATAATGAGATTATTTTTTCTGATAATATTAAAAACACTTTAAATACAGAAATTATATCTGAAAATTATGAACAACAAGATATATCATTCGGTAATTTAAATATTAAAGTACACACGAATAAAGATTTAATTAATACAGAAAATATAATATCTACATTAAAAAAAAACGAAAAATGTAAAATAAATTTAACCAAATCAGATTTTGAAGATTTTGAATTAGAAACTAATAATCGTAAAAAAATAGAAATTAAAAAAATAAAAATAATGAAATATCATAAAGACACATTTGATTCTGGAAATGATATATTATTAAGTCATAATAGATGTTATAATTGTCATCACACATTTCAGAATAAACCATTTTTTTTACCCATTGATTATTGCCCAAAAACATCAAGATATAAAGTTTGCGGAAATTATTGTAGTCCAAATTGTGTTAAAACATATGCTAATAATCATAAAGTTTATTACACAAAATCATACTTAGTTGGACAAATGTATAAAAAATTATTTGGTTATGATTATGTTATTAAACCAGCACCACCGATAGAAATATTAAAAGAATATGGTGGAACTTTGTCCATAAATGAATTTAGACAAAACTTTTATAATGATGATAAATATTCATTAAAAAATATTAATTGTAAATTAATATTAGAAGAAATTGCTATTCATTAATTTTTAATTTTTCATTTTTCATTTTCATTTTTCATTTTTCATTTTTAATTTTTCATTTTTAATTTTTAATTTTTAATTTTAATTTTTAATTTTTAATTTTAATTTTTAATTTTTAATTTTTAATTTTTAATTTTCATTTTTAATTTTTAATTTTAATTTTTAATTTTTAATTTTTAATTTTTAATTTTTTTTAGTAAAATTAGAAATAAGTATTAATATTAATACAAAAATTATAATTTTTAAAAGAAATACACCTTCTACTAATAATTCTATTAAATGTTCAGAATCTGAAAAATATTCCACAGTAGGTTTTTGGAATCTATTTAAAAATGAATTACCTAATTTGTCCTGGAACGAATTTTTGCTATTATTCCAAGCCATTCTTGGGGCGACATTTGTTGAAATTGGAATATTCTGACCATTTATATTAGAATACTCATGTTTTCCAGCTATTTCCTCTGTTTTTATTTTATTTTGATAGTTGTTGTTTTTTTCTGCACATTCTTGATTTTTTTTAAACATATCACTCGCTATTTGTTCAGCACTTTTTCCAAAATCAACTCCATAATGATCAACAATAGACGCACATGACAGAGGGGCCATTACTTATTAATTATAATTATTATTTTATTTAAAGTAATACTTATAATTAATTTTTACAGAGAATAATTGATTTAATCTAAATTTTAATACTTTTTCCTTTTTTTCCTTTATTACTAACAAGGGGTATACTTTTAATGTCTGAGGCATCTGACGAACTTGCTATCGAAAATCTATCTGATTCATAATCATCATTTTTAAATTTTTGTTTGGGTGCTTGTTGCATAGTTGCTTGTGGAGGACCAGTTGAAAATTTATTCATCATTGAACTTAAATTTAATGATGGACCAGACATATCCGAATTACTATAATTTCCCATTTGGGGTGCCATTTGAGGTGCCATTTTGGGTGCCATTTGGGGTGCCATTTGGGGTGCCATTTGGGGTGCCATTTGGGGTGCCATTTGGGGTGCCATTTGGGGTGCACCCGAAGTATTTTGTGCCGTATTCATCGCTTTTCCCATTGCTCCCATTATATTATTCATTATATCAGGATTATTTTTTAATGCATCTCCTAATCCAGGTAAAGAACTCTTGAATAAAGTATTTGTCAAATGAAACATAAATCCGCTTCCTACTAATGTTACTAATAATTGTAATTCAGGCGGCATTGATGCCCGCTCTTGATATTTTTCATGTAATTTTTTAAAGATTTCTTCGTAATCCGTAATATTATCCATTACAGATTCAGACCATCCTTCTAATTTTGCCCCAAGAGGGTCAAACTTCTTATTTAAAAATTCAATACCGGTTATACCAGCCATTAAGATTTTTTGTTGAAATTTAACACTCGCATCAATTTCAGCAGAATACCGTTGTGTCTCATATTCAAATTCTAATTCCTCCAACGAACTTTTTAATGAATAATTTTTAGTTAATGCTATACCTTTTTTCTCTAAGGATATTAGTTTTATCAAAATTTCTTGTTTCTTTTTCTCCATTTCTCTACTTGATAGTTTTGGACTACTTTTAATGTTTTCTTTTTTCTCTTCTTCTTCTTCTTCGGAGTCAGAATCAGAAGACTCAATTTCAGATTCTGATTCAGAATCTGATTTATATGCTTTTTCTTCTCTTGTTATAATAGGTTTTTGTTTCATATTATTAGAAAAAAATTTAAATTCATCCTGTTCAATAATCGGCATTTTACTTTTTTTAGTTTTAACTGGTGTAATATTTTCATTTATTGCTGTATCAACTGATTCATCATCTGAATCAAGTATTAAATTTACATCATCTATATTATTTGACTGATTTACGACGATTTCTTCGTCGTCGCTATTATCAACTAATTTAATATTAGGCGTTTTAGCACTCATATTATTATTATTTTTCATTTTTTTTGAATTATCAGAACGAGAATGATTTAATATATAAGTACTAAATGGTCCTGGACTATTTTTAAGTATATTAGTTAGAGTCATGTGATTATTTAATTTAATTCTTTAAATAATTCCGCGTATATTAATATAAACTTAATGTATAAGTAATTATTAATGAATAATAATTATTCAGCGGGAGTACTTATTTATAGTACATACAGAGATAATACATATTTTCTTTTAGGAAGAGATTATGATAATAAATGGTCCGATTTTGGTGGAAGGTCTGAAATAAGGGACCGGAATGATTCAGAACAAACAGCGTCAAGAGAATTATATGAAGAATCATTGGGTTCAATTTATAGTATTGAGTTTGTAAAAAAACATTTGAAAAATAAAAAATGTATTAAAATTGTTTCTAAAACGGGGTTAGGTTATTCTTATTATATGTATTTATTTAGATTAAATTATTCAGAAGAATATCGTAATCGTTTTCATTGTACAAAAAATTATATGAAAAACATTTTAGATAAAAAAAATTTAGAAAAAAATGATATTAGATGGATATCCTTAGAGACTTTACTACATTCAATTGAAAATAAATCATTTATATCTCTACGAAATGTATTTTTAAATACTGTTAAAAATAATATTGATGTAATAATATCTAACACGTCTTAAGACAACCAGTTTTTTCAAATCTATGTATATATTTACTTGATTCATATGAATCTGAATCTAATAAAATTCCAGAATTATTTGCATTACCTGAATATGCTTTACCTAAATATGAATTTTTATTATTTGGAACTTTATTTTGAAATAACATTGGGTTTTCAATGTTATTATTTTCTTGTGCATTTGTATTCATTACAATTATTTCATTTGGATTATATTTATTATCTTCAAATATATTAACTACTCCAACATCAGGAGTATATTCATTTAATTTTGAATACTCTACTGCGTTCTGATTAATTGAATTGAAATGAGTCGGATTAGTATTTACAAAAAAAGACGGAATTTTATTATCATTACTCTGTTTATTTCTATAAACACTTAACGGATTCTCAGTTAAATTATTAATAACATAATTTGATACTTGTCTATCATCAATTCCTATATTTTTATTTGGGGGAAATATTACTTCTCCAATTAAATCCTTATCTATTTGTTGATAATGTGTAGCATTAGGTGTTGCTTGTAAATAAGTTCCAGAACCAGCTGAACTAATCGTATCTTGATCATCTTTTAATAATGTATAACCGATTTTTTCATCTGCATCTAATTGGATATTTACACTACCGTTTGGTCCCGGTACGTAATCTTCGACCAAAGTAATTCCTTTCTGGCCCCAATTTGTAACACCTGATGTATGTCCATCCCCTATATATAACTCCCGATTCTCTGGATTAATAACAGTAACCGGTGCTACATCACCAGAATAAGAATATAAAGTTGTTTCATTTGTAGTAATCTTTGGTGAATCAGAATATCTCCACCAATTACTTCCAAGGTCTTCACGCTCAGCATTCCCAGAATAAGAATACAAAGTTGTCTCGTTTGTAGTAATCTTTGGTGAATCAGAATATCTCCACCAATTACTTCCAAGGTCTTCACGCTCAGCATTTCCAGAATAAGAATATAAAGTTGTCTCATTTGTAGTAATCTTTGGTGAATCAGAATATCTCCACCAATTACTTCCAAGGTCTTCACGCTCAGCATTTCCAGAATAAGAATACAAAGTTGTCTCATTTGTTGTTGTTTTAGCATCATTTATACTTAAATTGTTCCATACATTGTCACCCTTTAATGCGACTTGTTCAACAACAGTTGGATTAATTTGTTCTCTACCAGTAAAATTAACATATTTATCATTAACATATTGTTGTGAGGATTCGTTCTGGGCATTTATAGTCGGTATAAAATTATTATCCATTTTTGAATGAACACTATCTCCCATAGACATATAAGTTTCACTCCTTGTATCGGGAGCAATTACAGTAGCGGTTGAAACTGGTCCAGAACCGGGATTAGCAGAATCTAATGCTAATACATAATCAGGTCCAAGTAATGACATTTAATTTATAATTTTATTTTATTTTTTAATTTTATTTTTAATTTATTATTTACTACTAAAATTAAAATTACTATTTATTATTGACTACTAAAATTAATTACTATTTACTACTAAAATTAATTACTATTTACTATTTACTAACATTCACAGTTGTTCCAAATTGTACATTTGTAGTAGTACGTTTATCCGTAGCACTTGGAAGTATTACCGGAGAATACACCATTGGTCTATGAACATCAGCCGGGGAACCATTACCCAACGGTCTATCTTCTAATGTATAATATTGATTTCCTGAACCACTTTTTAAATTTGGTACACCATATAATTCTTCTTTACCGGTATCTGGATTAAATACTTTACCAATACCAGGCATAGATGTTGGTAAATTGCTTGCTTGATATTTAGTACCCGCAACTCTTCCAGGGAGTTGTGTCTTCTTATAACAATCATTCGACGGTAATACTTCTGTTGATAATCCGGCATTAAACCCCATTCCACTATTTGGTGATTCTGAATTAATATTAATACCTGGTCCGACTTTAATTGATTCAAATGGTTTCATATCAGGTTTTTTTGTAATACTTGTTGTATATCGATCTCTTAAATGTCTTATATTACTCGGGTCATCCTTCGGTATTGATGACCTATCACGTCTTTCAAGTGGAGAAAACATTGTCGGAACTTCTCTTTTATGCATATAAACATCATCTTGTCCAGTAAATGTACTCAGTGTTGTATTTGCCGGTGTAGAATAATTATTACCCAAATTATAATTATCAGAATTCCAATTTGCTTGATATACTCCTGTTCCTTTCATATTTTGTTTTGTCGATTGCGGAACCATGCCATTTATAGCAAAATCCTCAACTGGTCTTTCAATAGTATTTAATGCATATTCCGGGTTTTTATTACTTATTGCTTCTATATTGTCTGGACTATTTATACTCGTCGGAGTTAAAAAATTGTTTTCTTCATTTGTTTCAAATGATTCAACATATTTCCATGGGTAATCATTGTATTTTCTGGTTGATTCATTATTTTTATTTTTATTATAAGAGTCTAATAAAAATCCAATTGTTGTTACTCCTACAATTGCTCCAATTGATAACATATTAGTATTAATTAATATTTTATTTTAATTTTGTTGAAAAATTAAAATAAAATACTCATTTACTTATTTACTTATTTACTTATTTTACTTATTTACTTATTTACTTATTTTACTTATTTTACTTACTTATTCAATTAAATACCCTGAGGTTGTATTATTTCCCAATTATTATTACTTCCCGTTAAACCTGTATTATTACAACCATCTTTATTTAACATTGAGGTAGTATTACAACCACCATTATTATATGGTGCATCTGTATGAAATGGACGATTATTGGGATTTCCATATTGTGGACTACTTATACCAACAGATTCAACGTCTGTCGCATTAAAGTGATTCCATGTTTTGGGGTGTCTTAATCCAAATTCAGCCCATATAGGATACGATTGCATATCTTTTATTTTTAAACATGGCGGATTCTCGGATTGTTTGTTAAAATTAAGTGGTCCAAGTGGATTATTAGGTGTAGCTAAATTCCAAGTATTTTTTATTAACTGATTTGAATTTAGCCCACCTCTTTCTAGTGCCATTCTTTCAATAATGTGTGTTAAATTTTGCGGAGAAGTATGTAAATTATCAGAATTTCCGGCAAATCCAGCTTGCCAATTCACGTTTGATAGATCTTTTGCTGCACCTTTAACTCTTGTATATTCAGATAGTAAAAATTGGTCATATGTTGTATCTGAATTTGCATGATTACCTGCACCAGTTTCAATAACACCGGATTTAATTGGATCCATAAATGTTTCCATCGTTCTTTCAAATTGTGCTTCTGTTGATCGAACTGGTTCATTTTTATCAAGTCCAAATATTTCTATTTTTTCTTTATAATTTGTCTCGGGAATACATTTAGTTAATGGATTACCTCGGTCTGATAAAAATGATGATACATCTATAACTTCTGGTGGTGTATGTAATCCGAGAGAAGAATTATTAGTAATTGGTGCAATATTATATTGAGGAACATTTTGTATTGGATCTAATACATAATGCATCTTTGCGACAGCCTCGTTATAATCCTCTAAATGTTCGGTGAATATTTCAGTCATACTTAATTATCTATTTTATTTTATTTTAATTATTTAATTATTAATTAATTAATTACCAGACTTTATTTGAGCACCACTTTTACCCCCCGGATTTTGATAATTAATCATGGCATTTCTAGTTGATATTCCAGCTTGATTCGAAAATAATGTATAATTACCACCGGAGCCTTGTGATGTTATACTCATTGTTTCGTTTAGACCTAAAATATCTTGATTAAATCTATTAGATAACTTATTATCCCAAAATTGTCCCGCGTTTTGAACTACTTCCGCTTTTACTGCTATATCACCATAATGAGGATATTTAATTGATGAGATATCATTATCAGACCTCTTTGACCTTAATGTTACACCAGTTTTTAATGTTAAATCTAAATCTGTTTCAAGAGGATTTACACCATTTGATGAACCTAAAAATGCACTTGTACTCATAGGAGGTGTATAGACAGAAGAATTACCTCTATTTAAATTAGATGGAATAGCCCGATCATAAACATTTGGGACTGCACTAAATTGCGCTTGTCCAATAGGAGTAAATGCTAAATATTTATCATTTGTCCCACTTATATTATTAAAAGAATTTGCATAATATCTCATAGGTTTTGTTGATAAATCATCTTGTTGAGAAATGCTTGCAGAATCATTGTGTATTCTGGTCCATTCATCAAACATCGCATTGTTGTTTAAGTTATTTGAATGATTAACTGTATCTACTGATGACATTTAATTTATCAATTTATTTTATTTTTAATTTATTTTATTTTATTTTATTTTATTTTATTTTATTTGAATTATGATGTTCCATTCAAATAACTTAGTATTTAAGTTATTTGAATGATTAACTGTATCTATTGACATTTAGTTTAGTTTAGTTTATTTTAGTTTAGTTTATTTTATTTGAATTACAATGTTCCAAAATTCGTTGGAGTAGATACATCAAATCCAGTACAATTTTTATTTTCAACTGCTTGACCAGCTCTTCTTGAATATACACTACCCATTTTACAATTATCTTCTGTTCCATATAACCAATTTGCAAATTCGCCTTGTTTATTTGGAACACTTGTATTTGGCATTGTATAATATTGTCTAGTTCCTTTATCAAATATAAAATCCGATTGTGTACGGAAAAACTTATTATTAATAAATTTATTCATTTTAATATCGTCATCCGATTTAGAATATACTTGGTCTTTACCGTAATCAGTTATTTGAACATTTTTAAGTGGATTATTACTTTTTTCTTTTGTATTAAAATTATCAGATTTTCTTAAAGGTTTCTGTTCTTCTTTTAATAAATTATCAAAGTGTTTCTGTTCTTCTTTTAATAAATTATCAAAGTGTATATTTTCGTAATTGTCTTTTTTATACATTAAATAATACAAAACAATTAATGTGATAACAATTAATCCCCCAATTAAATATTTAGATTCTTGTGTTAGACAATACAATACTAATACAGTTATTATTGTAAATCTTGTATATGTATTTAATTTTTCATTTAAAGTCCCATTTGAAAATGGATTAAAATTACACCCGTCACTAAATAATATAGCTGGTTTTTTTAACCAGAATTCTGACATGTATATTACATAATTTTATTTTAATTTAATTTTATTTTAATTTAATTTTATTTTAATTATTTTAATTTATTTTTGATATTAATGACTCTGATAATTTATTATTGTCATTAATATTTTGAAATTCATCCGTAGTTAGATTATTATATATATTATTAATTTTATCAATAACACTTGTATCTTTATTAATATACATTTCTCCAATAACATATAATGTTTGTACATAATCCCAGATTGAAGTTTTTGATTTATCTGTTAAATTTTCCCAATATTTAACTAATCCGATATCATCACTAAACGAAGTACAATTTTTTAATTTATTTACAAATTGTTTTCTATGAACAAAAAAGTCGGAATCCCGGGTTTTAATTTGAGTTTCAAAATTTAAACATCCACCCATAAAAATTTTAATTGGCACGGATGAATCATACATTTTTGTAAGTTTAAATGTATTATAATAACTTTTTAATTTAGATTCATCGGGAAATTGGTTGATTAATTTATTTATAAATTCGTCAAGTGTATTGTTAAATTCAATAAATACTGTATTCATTTATATTATTTATTAATTAATTTTTTTAAATACTTTAAACTAATTATTTATTTTAATTAATTTATTTTATAATAATAAGTTATGGAACAAATAATAAATCCAAGTTCTATTAATATATATGGGATTAATGCATTCATTAATAAATTTAATACTACAAATAATATATTAAATTTAGATACATTAAAAGATACATTTAAAATAGATAATACATTTGACCCTTCTTCAAATCAAATAGAGACTGCGGAATTACCTGCATATACACAATTGACATATAATGAGAGAATCACGGAACAAGATGTTAAATATTCAACCAGCTACAATAGACCACCAATTGGACCAATTGAAAATTTTTGTTATTGTTATAATTGTAATAATATTAGTCCTCAGTATCATACTGAGAATTGCCCATATCCAGAAAAAAAAAGTCTGTTATTAACATTAGAAGGGGTATACCATTATGTTATATTAAATACTTCATATTCTGGTCCTCTTGATGAATTAAAAGAATTATGGGAAAATTCTAAACTAACTCAAAGTATTCTTAATAAATATAGTTTAATTCCAGATTATATTAAAATAAATAATGGAGATGTTCAGCCAGACAAATCATTAACAAATATTTCATATTTTGATGTAGTTAAAACGAGAGGTCCACAAAAAATTGAATACTCAACAGCGACAACAAAATTTAGTAATAATATTTTTTTAACATACGAATTAAATAATAATAAAAAAACATCTATCCGAATAAGTAAAAATGGTCTCATTAATTTAATTAATATACCTTATTCTGAATCTGATAGAAATAAACTGTATTCTACTCTTATCGATAGGATTAATTCTGATAGTGAAAATGTTGATATAGAAGAATTTAATAGTGCTATAAACGGTGATTACGATAAATACTCTATTATAAATAAATATAGTTATATTCATTCAATGAATAGCCAATTTCAATTATGGGAAATTAAAGATAAATATTCTATTTATTTTAATAAATTAAATGATTTAATTAGTCCATATGGTAATATGGGGAAAACAATTCCAGCACAATTTACTGAAATTGAAAATAATAACGGAAAACAAATAATTAAATTAATAAATCCACTTAACAAATCAGAATCAATAAACATAATCAACTGGGTACATTCTTTGGGTAAATTAACAAAGAATCAAACAAAAACGCGGGAAGAAATAAAATGTATTATACTACCAATCGATGGAATTAAAATAAGTGTTCAAATACATAAACATGGAACTTTTCAGATGTCTATGAGTTATTGTAATTCGGGTGATATTAAAAATAATATATGTAAAAGTGTTATAACACACGAAAATTTAAAATTAGAGATAAAATATCTTGAATTAGTACAAAGAATTTTTGTTAATATATTTAATATTAAACCAGATTTAGTATATTCAAGTTTAGATTATTTAGTCGAAGATATAACAGAAGCAAAAAACACCGTTTCCGGAAATAAACCACCAAAGAGACTAAATTCCAGTACAGAAGTATGCCGTTCCAAAGACCCCAGACAAGGATATCCGGGACTTAGACCACTCCCATATTCATGGAAAGGTAAATGCCCTGAATCAAGACAATATTTAGACTTTATTGGAGTACAAGGAGCAGATAATTTATATTATCCGTGTTGTGCTTCAAAAAATAAAAATTCCGAAGAATTTGTTAAAAAATATTTAATTAGTGGATTTCCGAAAGATATAGCAGAACAGAATAAATACTCTGTAAATAAATATGAAGATCGCGGAAGTGGTGTTATAATACCGGGAAGTATGTCTGTTGGTTCTATAACAAATGTATTAATTAATGGATCTTATAAAAAAGTTGAAATTATTTCTTTTGTGGGAGTAAAACCAAAAGTTTTTACAGTTAAAGATTTACAAACAGGTAAAATATTTAAAGTAGACCGAACCGATTTACAAAGAGATTCGCGATATTTTCCCGGTCTAAAATCATTTTCAAAAGATAAATTAATCAATTGTATAATTAAAAATATTAAACAGAATGATAAAATAAAAAATGTATTTAATTTACAAAATTTAACAGAATTAAAATCACTAATTGACAATGTTGAGAGTATTTCACAATTAACATTTTATAATATAAGTATATTCAGGCAAATTAAATTTTATGTAACAAGTATTCCAGAAGATTCTGAACAATATTATTTAATTATTACTCCCGAAGAAAGTTATTACATTAATAATTATGGAAATAAAGAAGAATATAGTTTATCTGAAAATATAAATAAAACTATTATATTTAATGGATTCAAAACTGAAAATAAATATTACATTACAGATTTATTATATTACAATAAAAAGATTAATAACAATTTTAGCGATAAAATTGAATTATTAAATGAATTACAAATGATGTATTTTTTATCAGAACAAAATATTGAATTTAATATTTTTGAAGAAAATGTAATTAAATCCTCAGCGGATTTATTAATTGAAACAACTGGAACTAATTTAATATTTATTCCAGAAAAAGGTAATCCATTAATTTGGAATGATATTGTTGTCGAAAAGGAATTGGTTTTACAAATTATTAAAAAAGATAAAACAAATTACTTTACTCTTGGATTACATAATACTCCAATTACGGGATTTAATATTGATTTTAGTAGTATTTATATATCTAAGATATTTATGGAAAATAACAATCTAAAAATAAACGATTATGTATTATTTAAATTTGATTATAATATACAAACAGGACTATTTTCATCAAGACCTCTACAACCAATTGAAAAAGTTGATAAACCAGATATCACTATACATAAAACAATGAATAATATATCATTAATTTTGAATCCAATTAAAGAATCGTTTTTCTTAAATAATAAACTTGAATCAGATTATATATGGGTATGTCCAGACTTTATTCTTAAATATGTGGATGACTCTTTACCATTAATTGAATTTATTTGAAAAATTAAACAGTAGTTCAACCATATTCTTCTTCATAACCCAATTTAATTTAATTTAATTTAATTTATTAATGAAAGTAATCCTGTAATTAATTTTTTAATTTCTAAATATTCCGCTTTTCTATCAGCAATTTCCAATTCTATTTGATAACTTGAAGGTCCAAAAGTAAGATTGTCAGAATTGAACTTGCGTATTTCTGTGCAATCAACTTGCAATATACCTAAATTAAATGAAGTTCTTTTTTTCTCTATTCTTAATGAATAATTATTATTTTTAACTATAATATCTGTACTTTTTTCGTTTGATAATGAAAAACGTAGGTCGAAATTATATATATATTTTAAGTCAATATCAGAATTGTCTATTTTACTTTTAATTACTGAATTTAATAATGTTTCAGACTTTAAATCTTGTAAATATAAATATCTACTTCTTACAGAATCCTTATAATAATCATTTAAAACATAATATTCAAATTTAAAATTGTTATTTACCAATATATCCATAATTCTTTTATATAAAGTTAAAGGTAAATTCGGCTGAAATTTAGTTTGTTCTATATATCCTATTCTAATCTCATATTCATAATTATCATATTTCTTAAATTCATTTAAATTATTTATTATACTTAATTTGTTTTTTTCATTAAAAATATTCATTTTATTATTATTTATTGAACAATTTATCAATTGACTTTTGGATAAATATTGCATTAACGTTTTTATACCAATATTATCTAATTTATCAATAATAAAAAACATTTTAATAATATCTATATTTACGGGTTTTTTTATAGAATTAAATACGTTAATAGCAGTAGATTTACTATTTGGTTCAGTTTTGTCTGTTCTTATATTTTTTAATTTGAATTTTTCATTAACTAAGGTAAATTCACCTATTGTTCCAGATTTAACTTTTTGAAATGGTTCAACTGGATAAGGAATATNTCTCTTAACCGTAAAAGGTATATAACCACTCCCAGATTTCATTTTTAACACAACCGTTTTACCCGAATAATCTATTAAAAAATCTATACTTTGCTCTTCTATTGGTTTCCATTTATATTGAATATTTAAATATCGTTTCCATGCTCCACCTATTATATACTCTGTATTAAATGGAGTGAAAATTAATCCATCTAATTTAACTGGGATATATTCCATTTTTTTAGTTCTATAATCATCTAGATTGATTAAATCATAAAATTCTTTTCTAAATTCACTTAAATTTTTCTGAAAAAACCCATTTTGTGAATATAAGGTTTTTTTAATCTGTAATGAATTTATAAAAATTAACGGTTTTATCTCTGGAATAAACCAATCACATTCCTTAAAAGAATTACTTAATAAGGCGCGATAATCATTTAATTCATTTGGAACAATAAGTAAATTAAGTATATTATATCTTCTGAAATATGGCCACCGCGAACCCCCAATTGGTCCAGCCATTGCTCCTTCACTACCAATATTTAGTCTTTTGTCATCAAATATTCCAGAATAGTCTATACTTATTGGGCCATACAGAATATCAAAAGCCATAAATGAGAATGATTTAATTGAATAATATTTAGTTGAAAGGTCCGTAGTAGTTTGATTGTTTTTATCATAAATTATAAGTTCTCCATCTATTAACAGTTTAGGTAATTTAGAACTAATAGTTGGTAATTCTTCCCGCTTACTCGCTTTTAAAGTGTAAAAATTATTCTTTCTATCAATAAAACACATCTTCCTCCCTCCTGATTCTGTTTTATAACATGAAAATAACAGTACTCTAACACCGTCAGCTTTTTGTGTTACGGAATATCTATAATTTCCTTTAATATCTTTTGACATAATATTAAATATATCTTTTCTTTCAAGAGTTATAGGTAAACCACCTATAAAAGTTGAATCGGGAGTTTTTTCCGTTTCAGAAAAATCTTGAACATATTTTAAATATTCATTTTTACCTGCTATATTTTTAATTACTTCCAAGTATTCTTTTTTAATTTTGAAATATTCAGAATTCTTATCTTTACTTGGTCTTATAAGTTCCATTAATATTAATAAATAAAATAATAAATATATAATTACTTATTATTTTACTTTACTTTCTTATTTTACTTTACCTTCTTATTTTACTTTAATCCCATCTGTGTCCCAAGAAGTCCACCAAAATTAGAATCGTAAATACTTACATATTGTTCTTGTTGTAACGGCTGTCTTCCAGAATTAATTCTATATATTGAATCCGAATTTAAACAATTACTTTTGTCTCTATTTTCTTTTAAGTTGTAATTTGGAGGGATTGAATCATCTTGATTAATATAATTTATTACCGGTTCTTCTATTACTGGTTCTTCTATTACCGGTTCTTCTATTACTGGTTCTTCTATTACCGGTTCTTCTATTACCGGTTCTTCTTTTACACCCATTCTTATAAAATCTAATTCTTCGATTTTAGGTGGAACAAATGTTTCGGAATTGTTGAAAATAACCATAATTATTAGAATTATCAAAGCAAAAATAAATAATAGTGAAATATTCATTACTATTATTTAATATTATTTTATTATTATTTTATTATTATTTTATTATTATTTTATTTTATTATTATAATATGAAAATGAAAGATGAAATGTATCTATATGGATTTATAGTTGTGGCATCAATAGTTGCTTTAATATTAAGCGTTCTTTCTCTTACAAAAAAGGACAAATTCGGGGATAGGGACTCTGCTGGTATATATGGATCGATAGGAGGAGAAGAAGAAGGAGTAGTATGCCAACCAGTCAACCATTCTTTAAGCGCTGCTTGTGTTAAGTTAGAAAAAGACGATCCCTCTCCCGCATCTCAGAGATGTTCTGAGAATTTAACTTGTATAAAAGGTTCTTGTGTGAGTGGTACAGAGAAAAAATGCGGAGATGCGAACCATCACCCTGCGAGCCCGGACTTACCTATCTACCCTAATAACCCTCTCTACCCTGACAACCATGCGCGCCACCATGCCCACCCACACCCCACACACATTATCCCAAATTCTAAGAAAAATGATGACAAGAATGAATTTCTTTGTGACCTTCTATCTGATATAATTCATGCAGACACATTATCTAAAAGTTCAACATTTCAGTCTATTTGTGAGCCTAAATAAATTATACTTATACTACGACTACTTACTACTACTTACTAATACTACTACTTACTACTACTTACTACTACTTATTCTACTTCTACTACTTATTCTACTTCTACTTCTACTTCCTCTTCGTTAATTGTTTTGTCATGTGATTTATATACTATAATTTCAAAAGTATCTTCGCAACCATCAGGTACAGCCTGATTAGCATTTTTAAATATTTTTTTATACAAGGATATTTGAGCTTTTCCAAGAGGACGAGAGTCCTGTTGAAGCCGTTCATATTCTTTTAATGCCCAATCAGACAATTGCCCAGCTGGAAGGCGTTCCTCACTACTCATACCCATTTGTAAAGTCATATAACGATAAAATGAACCAAATTGTTTAGCTGATGATCTGTGTTCAGCCGATTTTTCATCGGCGTTATAAAACTTTTTTAAACTTTGAACTACACTACTAATTACAGAAATACCACCAACTGTAAATAATGCTATATTTTTGGTGTCTGAATTATCTACATTTGCCGCAACTAACGATATTATTGCTCCCACAGTTGATATGTATATTCCACATAGACTTAATTTATTAGATACACCCATCCAATAATCTGACGCGGAATTATGCATAAAACGAAGTCCTGCTGATTTTTCTCCCCATGTTTTCATAAGTGTTTCCATATGTGTAGACCATGATGCTGAGACGATTCTCTTTTTGTAATCATCAAATTTAATAGAATCTAGGGCTTGTTGTTCTTCATTTGTCATTTAATATAACATTTTTATTTAATTCATATTAAAAATAATTTATATATATTATATTTCTATAACTTTACCACCTTTCATATTAACAATATTTTTTATAATGTTTGAAAAACCACCACCACTTGGAATAAAATATTTTGAATAACACATTATTAAGAAATCTTCATCCGCATTACTATTTATTCTCGTATAACATTCAAAACCATTATTTTTAAAATGATTTTGAATTTGTTTTACATATTCATAGCTCTTTTGGTGGTTCCTTCCATTGTGGAAACCACCAATTAATAGTATTTTGGTTATTTTATTTTTTTTTATTGTATTTATTATTCTATTATAGTAATCTAGAGGTTTTACATAATTTATATTGTTTTTATATAATGTATATTTGTTTAACATTTCATTTAAAGATTTATCACTAGAATCTATAACATCTCCAATCCTTAAATGTATAATTGCATAATTATGATTTTTAAATATAGGTTTTCTTTTATTAATTATATTCAATAATTGATTATAATCTTCTGTGTTTTTTGTTTTTAACATATATTCAGTTGCAATTGAATTAGGAAAGTGTTTAAGATGATAATTTAAACCAATTTTTTGATTATAACGACTATTAGATCCTTCTTTTATTCTAAACATGTCCCCTAATCTATACATCGGCGTTTCAAAATGTTCATAGACTCTAATATAATATATAAAAAATATACATATAAAAATGAAAAATATGGAAATTAATAATTTATTCATATCTATTAATTAATATATATATAAAATTCATTAAATAAATATCTGAATACATAATATATTATGTCTTCCCCATAGCATAGGTTACGGGCATTGTTCTTCACATCACTATTAAATCTCGATGTCTCGAGGATATTGCCCATGAAGCAAAGAGACTCCGATGACCTACACGGTAAGAGGTAAAAGGTAAGAGATAAGAGGTAAAAGGCCTAGGAAGTGTTTCCATATGTGTAGACCATGATGCTGAGACGATTCTCTTTTTGTAATCATCAAATTTAATAGAATCTAGGGCTTGTTGTTCTTCATTTGTCATTTAATATAACATATTTATTTAATTCATATTAAAAATAATTTATATATATTATATGAATTATCTAAAAATAATAGTCTGTGTATTAATACTTTTAATACTTTTTCTTTCTATGAAAAAAGAGTTATTTATTGGTACTCCACAAGAACAAAATCAATGTCGTAATTGTAAAAAAAAAGAGAATATACTTGGTTTAAATATGTTTTGTAAAAAATGTGAATCTGAAAATTTAGATTTGAAATATTGTACGACAAATAAATCTAACAATTTTTATAAAAAGCCCACTCTAAGTGATTCTAATAATATAGCAGAACACGAAAAAGAGGTAAACATGATAAGACTGAAAAATTTTCATTGTATACCCAAGGATATAAAGCACCCAGATAAATATTGTAAGGGTGTATCAAACAATTCATGTGAATTATTTTCAAAAAACTCTGATATAAGATATATTTCAAAACACACAGGCGAAGCAAAAGCTGGTTATATGAATGATATATGCGGTGATGATTACTACTGTGCATATGATCAGACTGACCACTGTGGATCTGCGGGAGGAACTTTATGTAGTCCAACTAATATTGGTAATACAATAAAAATTAATCATAAAACTGTAAAATTACCCGATAATAATAAATTTGAATCTCAATACGGTGATTGTGTATGTGGAACACCTAAATCTGAACTAAATAAACCAAAGAATGAACAAATACACTATATTTGTTCAGACTTAGATTGTACTAAGATGGAATCTAAGGATATTAATATTAATATTAAAAAACTTACTCCGAATTTAACTAGATTTTATGGTGGTCATAATTCATACATGGATATTTAATGTCTATCTTCTGGTTTAATATATTTTAATCCGAGATATTTAAATATATCTTCCTCTGTTTCAGGATATTTTTTCTTAATATCAGACAAATAGTCTTTTTCAGATACAGATTGTTTATTTAAGTATTTTAATTCTTTTTCACTTAGAGAATATCCATTTTTATTTGCATGTTTTCTCATTTCTATATTAAAGTTCCCCGAACCAGTTGAGAATAAAAGTGCAAACGGGTATTCTTTTTCTGAATAATAGAATATATCTATATGTCGGTATTCAGTTTTAATTTTTCCTATACCCATATACTTCGTATTTCCTGAACTAAATGTCATTTCTTCATTTGTTATATCACTTAAATATAAATTATTTTTGAATAAGGTCATTAATTCAGTTTTATATTTATCGCTACTTATTAATACATCAATATCTCCACTTGTTTCTTTTTTTCTTCTATAACTTCCAACAAGTTCAATTGAATACTTATTTGGTTTTTTTTTCATTTCGTTAATAGTTTTTTCCATTAATTGTTTGAAAAACTCATTCCAAGAGTTCATTTCTTCTCTCGGTATTCGTTGTTCAAGGTCTTTATAATATTTAAGTCCAATCTCTTGTTTTGAATTTAATAAATCGGGATCTTTTTTAAATTCAATAATTAAGTCTGATATATTTTTAATTCCTTTTGAGTATAATTTATCAGCTGCTGCTGGTCCTATTTCAGGAATTTTAGTTAGTTCTGAAATAGCTATCACTTTTGGGTCTGATAAGTACTTATTTACTTGTGATAAATTCCCCGTTTTAATTATTTGGTCAATTTTTTGCATTACTTTACTTTTCCATTCTTTGTGTTTATTATAATATTCTTCTTCTTTTTCTAAGATTCCACCCTCCACAAGAATGTTTAAACATTTAATAGGAGTATCAATTATATGTTCTGAATTTGTAAGTATTTTTATAACTTCATTATATGTTTTTTTTTTAAATTGCCAGTTTGATTCTTTCGAAGATTCTAACCCTTGTACTAAAATATTGAAATTATAAATTATTAATTCACGATCATCATTTAATGATTTTATTTTTTTCGTGATATAATCAATAACTTCTTTATTTACTTTAAATATACCAGTTCCTAATCGACCATCTGAATCTGCCGAATAATAAATTGTTGAATAATTATACTTTTTAGCAATATCTTTAACATTTTCAACTGCAAAATCGATTAAGTCTTTTACATCTTTGTTTAATTCATTAAATCCACCAGTCTTTCTTGTTCCTGTTGGTATTCCAACAGAACGAGGTCTTTCTATATCTGGATTATTCTGATTATATGGTCTAATTATAGCATTTCCCTTGCCAGATGTGTATTTATTTTTAGATTCAGTGTCATCATTATATATAAATAATGAATTGGAATAAGTTGATTGATTAATCATCCAATTAAAATCTCCGTATTCTTTCAATTTTTTAAATTGTATTCCAATAATTTTAAGCCCGGGAACTGTCAATTCAGGAACGTCTAAATATTCAGATTTTACTGAATAATCATGTCTTAATCCTCTATATACGGGATGTCTTGGCACAGAGTCTTTACTTAATTCCATATAACTAAATGATACAACAGAACCAATAGGAATACTAAATTCTGTATTTTTTTCGGAATATCTTTTTCTCTGTTCATCCGATAATCCAGTTCCAATATTAAATATTATACCACTTAATTTAGAATCAATTAATAATTCGCACCGTAGAGAACCAAGAAGCCCTTTTAGCCTTCCTTCTCCTGGAATATATTCTTTAACAATTGCTTCTGAATCTTCTTTTATTTTATATTTTAATAAATATTTACTTCTTTTTAATTCATATGGACTTCCGGGAGCTCTTAGCATTACACCCTCTGCACCCGCTTTTGTAATTTGTGTATATAAATTTACTAATTGTTCCATACTTTCAATTTTAACTTGTTCTGTAAAATGTAAAGGGCACTTTGTATCATTTTCTTGTTCCCACAAATTTTTACGGTCTTCTATAATTCTTTGTAAAAATTTCATTCTTTCTTCAAATGGTTTTGTATTACCCGGTAAATCAAATACTTTATAAACAACTGAATCCCATTTAGAATTAATTTCTTTTTTATTTAATTTAGACCCCGGTTTTAAATTTGACAAAGAACTAACTCTCGAAAATTCTCCACGTGAAATCCACATTTCACCGTCTAATGCTATACCAGGTGGCATCAATTCTTCAAACCACTCAGGAACATATGTATAAACTTTTGGATTACCTACATTAGAACCCCGAGAAATAAATTGTTTTCCATCCCAGATTGCTCTTATTCCATCCCATTTTTCTGATGCATACCAACCAATAGGTGGGTCATCTATATTTAGTTTTTTAGATAAAGCATCACTCATTTTTACAACTTTGGAGTCTTTGTATAAGTTTTGAGCCAGCATAACTTTTAGATTACTAACATAAATTTTAGAGTCTGTATTTATAATGATTGGAATTTCTGGAAATACTGATTTATTTTTAGACAATTTATTTTCAGAGTAATTTATAAATTCGGATAATGATAATCCGGAATCTGACGCCAATTTTTCCATACAGTTCAATAATTGTTGTTTTAACATTTATACTTTTAAATATATAATTATAATATATTTAAAAATTTGTTAATTTTTATAGTATACTTTTAAATAAATTAATGTACATAAGTATATACATTCGATTTATATTTACCAGAACCAACTTCGGTTGGATTAACTTTTCGAATTTTCAAAGTATTATGAATATAGTAGTCGGTCTTTTTCTTTTTTAATGATAATTCTTTTGATAAATATCGAATTGACACTTTTTTGTGTTCATTATTCCGAAGATATTCTTCAACTGGGTTAATCATTTATATAATATTATTTAATAATTCTTTAAATATTTAATAATAAAATAATAAATTTTCATTTATTAAATGGACTTTGAATGCCCAATTTGTTTAGATACAATTAAATATTCTTCTGTTGGGTCATGTATGCATCACTTTTGTTATGATTGTTTATACGAATGGTGTAAAAGAAGTAATAAATGTCCCATTTGTAAGCAATTAATATTAGAATTTAAAATTGACCATGAATTTAATAATTTAATTAATATGTATAAATTTGAAGAAATTGTTCCTTGTTTACGATTAAAAAATTTAATTATATTACGTCCCATTAAGGGAATCGTTAATCCAGGATTGAAAATTAAAAATAATAATAATGGACCCGGCGTTATTATTATTAATATTAAATCAACTGGACTTTTTAATTTTTATAATATAAAAGAACAAGAAATTATACTTTTTATAAATGATATACCTTGTATGAATCATAAATTTGTAATGGACCAAATAATGGCTTTAAATATTTCAAATAAAAATATTAATTGTATATTCTTAAAATAATTACTTATGAATATTTAATTAATAAATAAAATATTAAGACTTTATAATGGGGAAAAATAAATTCGGTCTTGGTCCAAAAACCGACGAACAAATTGCACAAGAAAATCTAGAATTACAACAAATGATACAACAACAACAGCAAGAAATAATCCTATTACAATTACAACAACAACAAATTATTAATGAATTACAAGAATTACAAGAATTACAAGAATTAGAGTCTCAAACTGAATTTGGTCGTTCAATAAACTATACAACAAAAGAAAAACGTGCAATGTTTCACCGGCTGAGACAACAAATGAAACAACGAAGGAGACAAGAACAACAACGAAAACGGTACCAACAAATGGAAATGATGGCTCAAAATAGAGAATTACTACGCCAATTACAACAACAAAATCAAGAATTACAACAACAATTAGGGCAAACTCGCCGTGAATAAATAACAAAAATATAATAAATAACAAAAATATAATAAATAACAAAAATATAATAAATAACAAAAATATAATAAATAACAAAAATATAATAAATAACAAAAATATAATAAATATCAAAAATATAATAAATAACAAAAATATAATAAATAACAAAAATATAATATATTTAATATTCACTACTTTAATCTTAAAGAAATGGGTACATTTAAAACTGATCTTGAATTGAATGGCTATTGTATTATTGAGAACATTTTATCCAAAGAAGAAATCGATAAATCAAAATTACTTTTTCATAATTGGAAAAATGGAATACCAAATTTAGATAAACTACATAATACTATTGACCCTCATGGTATTTATAAATTTCATGAAATTGGTCACCAAGAACACTCTTGGTTTATTAGAACAAGACCAAAAGTAATTGAAGTATTTAAAAAGTTGTGGAATTCCGAAGAATTAATTGTGTCTTTTGATGGGACATGTTATATTGAAAAAGAATGTAAAAAAAAAGATAATATTTGGACTCATACAGACCAAGCATCAAATAATTCAGAAATTACTTGTTATCAAGGTTTAGTTTCTTTGACAGATAACAAAGAAAGAACACTTGTTGTTTATAATGGTTCTCATAAATTACACTCAGAGTATTTTAAAAATAAAGATAAATCCTCACAAAATTGGAATTTAATTGAACACGATTACCTTGAAAATATTAAAGAGTCAAAAAAAATATTAAATATACCAGCTGGATCTTTGGTTTTATGGGATTCAAGAACATTTCATCAAAATCAATACTCAAATCCAGATTGCGAAGAAAGACTTGTTCAATATGTATGTTATTTACCTAAGAGTCATCCAAAAAACACGAAGTCTCAAAGAGAAAAAAGATTAAAATACTTTAATGAGAGAAGAACAACTACACATTGGCCTTCTCCAATTAAAGTTAACGGATTACAACCGCAAATATACGGAGATAAATCTAAGTTAATTGATTATTCAAATTTATTAAAACCAAATTTGGAAGAGTACTTAGAAGAAATTTATAAATTAATTTAGATTAATTCATTAACCTTATTTGCCCAAAGTAGTCCAGTATTTATATCAAAATATTCCAATTTTTCCCCTATTAATATACCATTAATAATGGGTATATTATATTTTTTTTTCATCTCTAAAATACCATTTTCTACCGACTTCATAAAATATGTATTATAAGATGGTTCTTGGTTTAATATAATGTCAGTAAGAATTATACAATCATATTCATCTTTTTTAAATAATTTACAAATTTCAGGTATTAAATCAAAAATTCCAGAAACCGAAATAGTACTTATATTTTTATAACCAAATTCTTTTAATTTATGAATACAACTTGTAGTCAACAATGAACTATATTCTAAATTATGTGTAGTATGTATAATCGCTATTCGTTTGATAGATAAATAAACATCAGTTTTTGATTTAAATAATTTCATTTATATTTATATTAATTTATCTTTAATATAAGTGAAAAAAATTATTCAATAACACCATAAAAGTTGGAAAGCAAATTAATTAAAAGTAACATAAAATTCATAATTCCCGTTAACTTTTCTAACGTGTAATATTTTTGAAAATATAAATATTAAATAAGCTATTATAATTAAAGTGCCAAGTGTTAAATACATATTACTTAACATATAATAATAATTATAAATACTCCTCATATTACTTATCGGGTCGCTTATTAGTATTTGTTCTTCGGAGTCCTCAATTATTTTTTTTCTACATATTATACAATCATTAAATTCCCATTTATTTAAGCAAGTTTGATGAATATCGAATTTACCGCAATGATTATACTTTATTAAATTTCCTTCTTCTAAACATATTACACAATGGTCATTTAAATTCATTAAATAATAATAATAAACTCTTATTATTATTTAATATATTTTTTTAATTTTTTTAATTTTTTTAATTTTTTTAATTTTTTTAATTTTTTTAATTTTTTTTTAATTTTTTAATTTTAATCTGTTCTCATTTTAATTATTTTTTTGACAAAGGGTTCTAAAATTAAACTAAGTTTGTATATTTTCAATTCAATATCATCATTTTTATTAGCAGCTTTAACATATTTCATTAGAATAACTTGAAATGGTGTAATATTTTTTGCGCTTGAATACTTATAGGCTTTTAATACATCATATGTAAAATCAAGAGTAAGTTCATCAGAGTCATCCGGTATTTCATAAAACTTTTTAGCTATTAATTCTGATATTAGTTGTTCATTTTTTGCTTGTTTTTCTCTTTTATTCTTATTACTTAATAACTCTCTCTGTTTTATTTTGCTTTTGGAGTCCCGTTTAGGGAGGACAGCAAAAGATCTAGGTTTTGCTTCTTTAATTAAATCTTTATATCCCGTATCTGATATTGAATGTGTGTCAAAACGAATACGTGGTTTTACTATTCCTTGTAATGATTTTCTCATATTAATTATTTGTCTAACTAATGGTTCTAAACTATTAAATATGTTAAATATTTGTAATTTAAGTGAAGGATCCGCGGCTCCTTGTATATAAATTTCTCTAATATATTTAAATTGTTCAATTGTTTTTAACTCTGGATTCCTATAATGTTTTAATAAATAAAATGTAATATTAATAGTAAGTTGATCAGTAACATTTTCTACTTCCATTTGATGAATTTTTATTCCTATTAATTGTGCGATATTTTGTTCAACTTCTGCTTTTTTTTTTCTTTTTATGTCTTCTAATAGTCGTAAAATATTTGGATTAAATGTTGTTTTTTGTATTAATTTTTCTTTAACTAATTCTTCGGTATGTCCTCTATCTGACGTTGAATGTGTATTAAAACTAATTCTTTTTACACCAAAATTACTCATTTATATTACAATTTATTTTAATTATAAAATTCGATATTAATTATATCTCCGATTATATAAAATTTAATTATGGTATTATTAATTATATAATTATCTATATTTACCGTAAAATAATAATCGTATAATTTATTTATTACTAAACTTACTCCGTCGATTGCAACACGATTTTTTCCTAAAAGTAAATTATAATATTTAGAATCAAATATTATTTCTAATTCCGTTTCAGTTTTATTTTTAATTAGTCCGATTGTGTCTATATTTCCCGTAATATTATATTCATTTTCTATAATGTCACCGGAGTCTATAAGACAATCAAATAATTCTATATTACATATTTGTTTAAAACAAGAAGTCTTTTCAATTTCTGGACTTATTATAAAAGAATAATTATTTTTATTTACATCTGATACTTGTAAGCAACATCCATTTATACATATATATTGTCCTTCAAATAATTGTTCATTTAATTCAAGAGTAATTATATTATCATTTTTATTAATTTCTGAAATATATTTAATTATTCCCGTAAACATTATTATACTTAAAATGATTAATTTCTTTAATTCAGTTATACTTATTTTGTAAATCAGCACATTCTTAGTATAGTTTCAATATTTGAATACATCGGTACTGCGCTACAAACTTTATCAGAAATTACTATAAATCCAATCTTCTTATAAAATTCGACTAAATTCATATTTGTTAAACAATTCATAAACCATTCGAGTAATCCATCAAAATCATAGTTATATTCACTTTGTATTTCTTCTAATTCGTCTGGAAATGTTTCACGAATATGTTTCATAATATTATCTTTTGTTAAATTCTTAATTCTGTCTCTATTAAATCTAATAGCATCTCCCCCATCTGCTTCTAAATATATCAAAGAGCTCAAATGAGTGTATCTATTTGAGATACCGATTTTCAGAGCATTACATAACATTATTCTTCCCATACCCCGAAGAGCTTTATTTTCTTCTTTTGTTGAATAATTCAAATACTGTTGAGCATAAACATAAAATGCTGGCATGAATACCACCGTTTTAGATTTATCTTTCAAATAAGGAATTTCTTTTTCCCATAATAAGTATACATAACCAAACGAAGGCTCAGATGAACCTCTCCTAATATCCCCCCGTTCCATTATTTTTTTAGTTAAATTACTCTTGTATCCATCTGGTATTAATATCTGTATTTTTAGATCAATATTAGAGTGTTCTATTTTTAATAATATGTGTTTACCATTTAATGTTCTACCACTATCTATTATTGTCATTTATTCATTCATTTTATTTTATTTATTCAGTATAAATTAAATTAAATTGAATTAAAGTAAAAATAAGTCAAAGTTAGTATTTTTTTTTATATTCATATTATATAATTCATCAAATTCCGACCCTTTCAAATGATGAGTATTTTTTAATAGAAGAGCATTTAGTTGTTTTTTTGATAAATTAATATTTTTATATTCATTAAATGCCTCCATTGATATAGGACATAATTCTGTAATAAATTGTTTAATTATTTTAGCGTATTCTTTGATTTCTCCTTGTGCATTAGTTGAATCTCGTAGTTTAATAAAGTTAAATAAATTATGTAAATCAGTACTCCAATAAAATTCTGTATATAAATTTTGTGGTAACCCTATTCTTGCTATTTCACGAGATACACCTAATTTAATTAATTTATTATATAATTCATATTGTGAATAACTATTATTCATATAATCATAAAATATTTTTTTTGTAATATCGTTTTTTAATAAATCGTTCATTCCAGACAATTGTTTATTTTCTTTACTTTGATTAAGAAGTTTAATTGGAAAATAAAATTCTGGATTTAATTGAGAATATCTTCCAGAAATTTCATTATAATTACCCATCCGATGTCGAAACCATTGTCTTGCAACAAATATTGGTGCTTTAACATGAAATTTAAATTTCACCATCTCAAATGGGCTTGAATGACGATGTTTATAAAGATAATGAATTAATTTTTTATCTTTCTCGTAATCTTTTAGCCCCTCTGAATAAGATACTCTTGCCGCCTGAACAATTGCAGAATCACACATTAAATTTTTTGCTTCATTTGCAATTGCTCTTGGCATACAATCTATAACTTTAACAAACCCCTTTGAATCTAATGCAGGTGAACTTAAATGAGAGAGTGGAATTGTATGTAAATTACGATTCATTTTAAAAATACTTAAATAGTTCATTTTATTATAACGCAAGTACATTGAATAATTTCTAATATATTTATTAATTCAAAAACTGTTTAAGTAATTTTTACTTACATTCAGACGGTCTTATAAAATCTAATATACAACCAATATAATAACCGTGAACATGTAAATGTGCACAGTTTAAATTAAATTGTGTTTGTAGAGGTTTCCATACTTTATAATCAATTTCTTTATGTGATAAACCATTCAATTTAACTGAACAACCAGGTTCAATCCAACAATCATTTTTATTACAAATTACACTTTTATGTGGTATAACTGTACATTTTATACCGCAAGTTAATAATGTAGATAATACATCATTACAATTTAAATATTTAGAAGAAATATTTAAATCTGATGTTGTTCCATCATATATAGGTTCCATTAAATTAATTACTGATTTTATATTTAAGTAATTTAGTAATTTAGTAATTTATGTAATTTAATTAAAGTAATAATTCAATTTCATTTAATGAATGAAACTGAATTAGTACAGGATAGTTATAATTTAATTTCAGATGAATTTAAGTCTACAAGAGTTTACACTTGGAAATGGACAGATGAATTTATGGAAAAAATTAAAAAGAATAGTACAGTATTAGACATTGGGTGTGGTACAGGAAGAAATTTAATGTACAAAGGAATAAATACATTTGGTATAGACATATCAATTGAACAATTAAAAAAATGTGAAAATTCAGTTATTAATTGTGATATGTCTTATTTACCATTCAGAAATATCATGTTTGACAATATAATAAGTATAGCATCATTTCATCACCTAAGTACAGAAAAAAGAAGACACCAGGCATTATCAGAAATGAGTAGAGTACTTAAACCTGGGGGGAAAATATTAATGTCAGTATGGTCCAAAGAACAACCGGATAAAACGAGAAGAAAGTTTACACATTTTGGAGATACAATAGTTAATTGGAGAAAAATACCAAGATATTATTATATATTTGAAATAACTGAATTGAAAAATATGCTTTTAGAGTATTTTACAATCGTGAAACACTATTGGGACACGGGGAATGAAGTATTTATTTTAATTAAAGATTAATAATATTTGGAGTACTTTTATATCTACGTTGACGATAATTACTCTTCGTTAAATTTGGATAACTTGGTTCAATTGGTTGAAGAGAACATCTGTGCTGATCTATCGGAGGTAATTTAGGAAGAGTAGACCGTAATAAATTAAATACTAAACGATTTTTAATTAATTTTAATTTATCTTTGTGTACAGTATTATTATATCTAGGTTTATAATTTAATTTCAATAACATCTCATTTAATTTAGTTATACTTTGATGATTAATATCTTCACTTAAATCAGTGTATAACATATTTCCAAGATACATATCTAATATACCCTTTCCTTCTGATGTATTAACTTCTTCTTCTAATATAACTGGTATAATTGGTTTATTTATAGAATTTGCATATGTCCATTCTTTAAAACAATTATCACGAATGGTTGTATTATTAGATGCTAAATTGATTTTATCTATATATTTTTCAGTTAAACATACTATAACACAATCACACTTTTTAATTCCATTAACCATACAAGCATCTATATTTCCTTTCATGTCATCTTCATCAAACCAGATTGTCCATCCAAACTTTTTTAATATATTTCCAATATTCTTAACTCGTAAATGAGTATTTCTATTTAAATTATCATATTTCCAAGTATGTGATAAAAACAATTGTTTATTATCCATTTATTATACATAGTATATTTTAATTATGTTTTTTAGTATTGTTTTTTAGTATTATTTTTTTTTGGTATTGTTTTTTAGTATTGTTTTTTAGTATTATTTTTTTTTGGTATTGTTTTTTAGTATTGTTTTTTAGTATTATTTTTTAGTATTATTTTTTTTTGGTATTGTTTTTTAGTATTGTTTTTTAGTATTGTTTTTTAGGTATTATGTTTTTTTAGTATTATTTTTTAGTATTGTTTTTCTGGGTATTATGTTTTTTTAGTATTGTTTTTTAGTATTGTTTTTTAGTATTGTTTTTTAGGTATTATTTTTCTGGGTATTATGTTTTTTTAGTATTGTTTTTTAGTATTGTTTTTAATTCTATCATTCGGATCTCGATGTATATAACACAGAGGATAATTACCATCATATTTACATGATAATTTAACTGGTGTATTACACATTTTACAATTTTCAAATTTAAAAAGTGAAATTGATTCTTTTTCTTTTTTTTCTTTTTCAATTTTATCCTTATCTCTGTATTCTACTGCGGTATCCCAAATTTCTCTGGATTTTTTTTCATCTTCTGTAAAATAATTCATTGAAGCTATATAACGTTTTTGTTTAAGTAATTATTGTTTTTTAAGTAATTATTATTTTTTAAGTAATTATTGTTTTTTAAGTAATTATTATTTTGTAAAAATTACTTAAAAAATAATAATAGATAAATTTACAAAATAGTAATTACTTAAAAAAATAATATAATTATAATTAATAATGTGTGATTTAGAATGCTCTGATGATACTAATTCTTGCTCATCGCCTGATACTAAAATTAGTATTACGCAATCGGCAATCAACCATGAAGTGTTATCAAGAAAAGATATAGAAAATATAATCGGAATGAAACCGATTGATATTACTAAGTATAAAAAAGCTTTTGTTCATAAAAGTGTAGTCAAAACAGCAAAAGAGAATAATGAACACCCAGATTATATGAAAGAATCGTATGAAAGATATGAATTTTTAGGTGATTCAGTATTAAGTCTAACCGTTGCAAAATATTTATTTAATAAATATCCGAATAGTCAAGAAGGTAATTTAACTAAAATTAGAACTAAATTAGTTAATGGAAAAAATCTTGCTTATCTTGCAAAAAAATTAGGTTTAAATAAATATTTGATTTTAAATATAAAAGTAGAAAATATAAATGGGAGAAATAATGATCATATATTAGAAGATTGTTTAGAAGCCTTAATTTGTTCTATTTATCTTGACTTAGGTTTCGATTATGCTGAAAAATTTATAATATCAATTATTGAAAAATTTATTAATTTTGATGAATTATTAATCGACGACAATTATAAAGATATTCTTTTACGTTATTGTCAAACTAAATATGGAAATACACCAACCTACACAATATTAGAAACAAATGGTCCTCCACATAATAGAACATTTAAAATTGTGTGTATTGTTGACTCTATTAAATATAAATGTGGAATAGGAAAAAATAAAAAAGACGCAGAACAAATTTCTGCAAAAGAGACGCTGCATCATTTTAAAGTTCTTTAACAACAGATATTATTAATTTTTCACAATTATCAAAATCTTCATTATGATCATCGTCTCTCCATCTAACGTGGTTACACATAGTATGAGTAATTTCATGTATAACTAATTTTAAAATACTGTTTTCTGATTTAAATTTACCATCTGTCTTTCGGATTGTTAAAAATATATCTCTGTTTTTTGCTCTTAATTTATGGTCTTTTCCTATTGATATTTCGTTTGATAAATAAATATTTTTAGGTTTATTAAGTCCATTAAATGGTGTATTAAGTTGCATTTCTGATAATAAATAATTACCATTGTGTATACTTAAAAAACACTTTATATATTCCTTGTTTTTCGTAGAATATGTATCATAATTTACATATAAATACTTACATATTGCGTCTATTAAATTTCTAATACTATTTAATAATATAGCAGCATCGTTATAGTTATCATATTTATAAAGTACTTTATACATATTATTATTTATAATTACATTAGTATAATTTATATTTTCTGGAAAATCCCAAAATTCTTTCGACATTATTAATAAGGTATTATTTTAATTTCCAAAGTTTATTTCTATACCCAATGGAGATGTTAATGTATTATTCTTTTTAGGTTTTGGAAGATTAGTCTTTTTAGGTTTTGGAAGATTAGTCTTTTTAGGTTTTAGAAGATTATTCTTTTTAGGTTTTGACTTACCATAACTATTTCCATTATCAATAAATTGTCTTGGTTTCCATAATTGTGCAACACCCGAATTACCTTGCGATGAATTAAATGCGGTTTGTACTAATACATCTCCGTATTTTGACATACCATTTTTCATTAAATTCAAATCTGTACCCTGCAAATACTGTTTTAAGTTAGTATTTAAATAAGCATCTGGTGAATTTTGTATTTGTTGTGGATTCTGAACAGGAAAATAAGGTTCACCTGTTTTACGAGAGTTCGTATTTGAACCAGCAGCGTATGTTAAAAAGGGTGCTGTATTATTTATCGGACTTTCTATATATTTACCGTAATTACAATTTGTTTTATTTAACTTATTATCTTTATAATTTATTGGAATATTTACCAATTTATTTTGTTTTTGACTATGGATCATTTTTTCAGGAACATATGATTTAGTATCTCTTTCATGTTTCCATTCTTTTGTTCCGGGTGTTGTACCAAATTGAACAGGTATATGACTTCTATGTGGATTTGAAGTTATTGGTTGAGAATTTTTTAATAAATATTGATTATCACATTGTCCATATGGTCTATCCATTACATGACAGGAATTACTATTGAAACAAGTATGGTTATTCCTTTGATGTATATTACCAATATTACCTTCTGGATAATTAAAATTAAGTATATTACCTTTTAAATTTCCAAAATTATTTTTAGTAAAATTATAGGAAAGTAATTTAGTTATTTCTTTTGTTCCAGAAAAACTTTTTGCATTTTTTCTTGGCATTCCTTTTTTATTGGGATTACCCATAAATGCGACGGGAAATTCATTTAATAATGAATATTCTTTTGTTTTTTTTATCTCTTCTAAATCATTTCTTGATAGATAAATAACACATATATGCCTGGACGGATTTTTTTTTATATAAGAATAGATGTTTTTACAATATTTACAATTTTCAAGTAGATAAATAGTTATCATTTATTAATACATTTTTTTTTATTTTTTAAAATAATAATAAGTTATAATGGGTGATTATTCTGACTATGACGAAAAATCTGACGATTCGGAATATAATAATTCAGATGAAGATACTGATATAGAACAGACTCAATTAGATGATGACGGGTTATTAACAAATTATTCTGATATATTAAATTTATTATTTCAAACTAATCAAATAGATGATAATACATTTGAACATGAAAAGTTAATGATTGATTATAAAAATGCGTTATCACATAAAAAATTTGAACTATCAGATATAGATACTGAACGTATTGCAAAAATTAATAGTAGTAAAAAACAATTAGAAGATGAATATGTACAAGATAAAATTGATGAGGTAGATTATAATAGAAAATATTATAATTTAATTAAATTTGAATTATCAATATTAAATGAAAATGAAGCATATTCAAAAAAAAGTATAAAAATAGAATCTGTATTACCAGAAACATTTGAAAAAAAAATAGATGAATTAGAAAAGTCAGAAGAACAACATCTAAGAGATATAGCAAATAAATATAATATTATTTGGCCAGAGAAACCTAAAAATAAAATTGCCAATTACATTAAAACACACGAAGACTATAAATTACAATTACATAAGGCACAAGAAGAAGCAAAAAAATATATTCCAGGTTACAAACGTGCAGAGTTATCCGTAGATAATTTAAATTATGTAGAGTGGAAAATGGTTGATCCGGTAAATTTTAAATTATTAAATTTAAAAAAGAGAGAAGATACAAATATCAATTTAATTATGGACCCAAGTTATGAATTAACAATTAAAACTTTGAGAGAAAAATTAAAAACAAATAGTCGCGAACAACTATTAGATTGTATCGATAATAGTGATATTAATATCCGAAAACAATTTAGTTATATTGAAAATTTAAAAAATAATTCAATCCCGGTCATGAAGTTTAGAGAGTATCCTGAATCTTATGATAAATTAAAAGAAATACTCAGCGAAGAAGCTAAATATTATAAAGTTCCTCTAAAATTAATAACAAAAGATTTTACAAGTTCATTTTTCGAACCGGATCCATTAGAACAAGTGAGTGGTATATTTACACAAGTTAAAACAGTTAAGATTGGAGAATTAAAATTACCAGTTGAAGGTAATTTTTTATTAAAAATAAAAGAGATTCCAAAAAAAGAAAAATATTCAAAGTATAAAAAATATACAGAAAAAGGTTCAGTTGCATCTATTAGTTTTAAAAAAGAGTATTTTAAAAAGGATATTAATACAGTTGAAATTGATGAAAAATATTATGATATTATTAAGCCATTATCAGACGATTTATATATACAATTAAAAAATGAAAATTTGCCTGGAAATAAAACTGACCTGGTCAAAGTATGGGAATTACATGTATATACTTCGGGTGTTTCAGTTAAATTGATAAGAAGATATTCAAATTTTGAAAATTATTTATCTGATTTATTGATTATACTTACTCAAAATATGATAAAACTTGAAAAGTCTGATTATTTAAAAAGTGCTGATATATTATATATTAAAATTCAAAAAATTAAAAATTATTTAGAGACCGGAAAAGACCCCGAAGAAACTATTGAGGGTAAATACTCTGTATCTGATTTAATTAATAATAATAAATATATCAAAGAACAAAGAAAATCGGGTATTAACACTTTAAGAGAATACATATTGGATTTTTATCCTGAAAATAATGAATTAATAGAAACATTAGAAAATGATATATTTAATTATTCAAATACAGATTACTTGCAGAATATTTATAGAATTATATTTATTTTCAAAGAATACTCTGATTCTCTTAAAAATTATATTAGTGGAACATTATCATTTATTTATTTAATTAATATAGAAATACCATTTATAATCCCCAAAAATGATTTAGAAGAATATTATACAAACCCGGAAAAAACATTAGATTATATTAAATCATGGAATCCGAAAATTGATAAATATTTAATTTATAAAGATTATTTACTATCAATTGATGATAATATACTTCAATTTAAAAAAGATAAAATTGATTTATCAGAATTAGAAGTAAATGAAATATTCGAACAAATGTTAGAATATAAACAGTGGAATAAATCATTATTAGAATGTCATAATGTAATCATTCCATATGGTAAAAACCCAACCAGAGTTAAATTAGAATTTTTAAAGACCCACAGAAACAGATTACCATCGAGAATAATATTTAGAGTTGCTGATATATCATTACGAGTTGAAACAAGAGCAAGTTTATATCAAATATTTAATAAATGTAATTTAAATAAGAATTCAATAAAAGAAGTTGTAGATATAACAGAATCCATTATTTATTCATATTCAAAAAGACCGAATGATTATAAAAAATATACCAATTTAATTAAAATGTCATATACATCATTATGTGATTTAATAACAGATTATAAAAATATTATTCCAACAATTACAGAATTTATAATAAAAGAAGGAGATATGGAATTAATAAATATTGAACGTCTCGGAAGTATTATATTAAAAGAAGAAAATATGAATGAATTACTTTCTAAATATTTAAATAAATTTCGTTTTTCTGAATTAGAAATGTATAAAACCGCATTATTAGAACAACAAAACAAAGAACAATTAAATTATAGAAAAATATTGATTAACGCGATTAATTTAGTAATATTGAAAATTAAAAATGATAAAAAAGATAAAATGTATTCAATCGCAGATAATTCATATATTTGCCCAGTATTAACAAATATTATACCAAAAATAATAAATGGAAATACTTTTTATACACCAGATTATATTGTAATTGGAATAAATGAATACATATACGGGGGTAATTTTCCCTCATTTTATTCAAATATTGATTTCGATGATTTTGGAGAACCAGTCAGAAATTATACTGATGACGATATATATTCTCTTGCTACAACTTTAAAAATTGATTATACAGAATCTATTAAAGTGTATTCATTATACAAAGAATGTATGGATAAGATACAAAAATATTCTGATGATAATACAGAAAAAATATATAAACAAAAATCAATTCTTGAATATAACACAAAACTATCTCAAACAAAACAATATCTATCATTTGTTAATTATATTTACCGTGAGAGACTTGGTGTTAAATCGCCTGGTGATATTTATATAGTATATAAAGATACATTTTCTCGTGAATATGCTGTGCCATTTAAATATACAGATAATTATATACCTATTTATAATTCAAAATTCAAGGAATTAAGTCAATATTATTATATAGAAGGTCCAGCAATTTTTGAAGATTCTGATATGACAACATTTATTCATTCAACTATGTATATATTTGTAGAGTATAATGATACAATAAATAAAGTTAAAATATTTAGGGAAGGAGTCAATTCTAAATTTATAAAAAGAAGTGCGAAAGACTTATTTGACCCGTGCAATAGGTTTAATAATGAAATTGATTGTAATGATATAAATTCATATTCAATCAATAAAATTAAATGTAAATATATTAAAAATAAATGTGTTCAATCCGATTTATTAGATATATCAGAAAAAACAAATATTGATATTTCTATTGATACAATTGAATTTAAAAAATATAATGATAAGATAGACTATTCAAAAACTAAACGGTGGGAGATAGCTAAAAAACAGGCAAATGATTATATATCAAGACTTTCTTTCATTAGAAAACTTAATATTTCTGATGTAAAATTACTCGCATTAGAACAAAAACAACAATTATTAAATTATTCAGAAAAATTAAAAAAAATGAAGCATTTTACAAAAATGACCCCTATATCTGAAAATGTAAATTATTCTAATAATAAAAAATATTATGATGTTCATCCAATAATTAAAGAATTAAAAGAATCGGAAGAAAAAGAATCGGAAGAAAAAGAATTGAAAGAAAAAGAATTGAAAGAAAAAGACTCGGAATTAAAAGACTCGGAATTAAAAGACTCGGAATTAAAAGAACAAAATTATATCGGAATTAAAAGACTCGGAATTAAAAGAACAAAATTATAAAACAATCCGGCTTCCGCGTATAACAATTTCACATAAAAGAGTGTCTAGTAGACAATTGATTAAAGGTAAAAAGTATTTATTATCAAATGATAATATGTTTATTTATGATTCTCAGGATTTAGATTATATTTATTCATTAGATTCTAAAATCAAAAAAGATTCTGAAACTATTCGTGAATTTTATACATCTGAAATTGTAGAATATATAACCTTTACTATATCAAATGATAATTACAATTTCTTAAATAATCCTCCTAAAATTTTTTATTACTACTTACTTAAATCCGAATATACATTTAAAAATTCAGAAATAATTACTAAAAAGTTTAAAATTAAAGAATCCGTGATACCAAAAATTAATTTAATGAATGAATATTTAAATTCGGGAAATAATGATAATATAATAACTAAACAAATAATTTATTCAACTATGGCAGAACTTTCATATTCAACATGGATTGAATCTGAAACGGGCATATTCGAATCAATGGAAGAATTTCCTGCATCAAAAGACGCAAAAGTGTATTCACTTCAATATTCAGTTGATTTAAATAATTTAATAACTAAAATAGTGGGAAAAATCGATTTACAAAATGTAATGGATGAATATAATCAAATATTACCAACTGTTATGCTAAAAGAAAATTATATTAAATTACAATTACAATACGGTATTGAACATAATGATTATAAATTATTAAATAAATTTATAAAAGAAGCATCTAAAATAAATTATGAAAAATTTAAAGATTTAATAGAAAAAGCCGATGAATTGATTTTGAATAAACAAAATGACTCATCTCTAAATAAAACACAATCAACACCAACACCAACACCAACACCAACTGTAACACCAACAACCGAAGAAAAAAAAGTGAGTGTATCATATGTTGTAACTAGAAGAAGGCGCTAATATCTAATTCCTTATTCTCAGGATAATCAATTACACCATTTCCAAATAATGGTGGTAATATTTGAACTTTAAAATTATTTTCTTTAAATTCATCCGGTATATCAGCTTTAATATTTAATTTTTCATCATGTTTTTCATATATATCATTAATACCCGAATAATTTCCTGAATTACCAAATTTAGTAGTATCAATATTAGCTAATGTTCCTAAGAAGGAAAAATTCAGAGCTTCTTTTGGAATTACATCTAAATTACTTTGATTATTATTAGTTTCAAATTCATTTAGAAATGTCGTATAAACAATTTCTAATTTTCCGCTTTGCTCACCGTGTTCCTTTATAAATGCTATACAACTTGTATATGATGATCTGAGAGGATTACCCAGTGTATAAATTATTTTAAATACATTAATATTTTGTTCATCTGTTGAATAATAATGAATCGTTGGTTCTGATATATAAAAATTTTCGTATTTCCATGATCCATTTTTTTGTAAATATTCTTTATCTTGAATTAATTTATTTACTTTCAAATTCATAAATTGTGTTAAATAGTCTGGATCACCTAAAAAATTTTTATCAGTTAATTTATAATTGTCCATTTTTGAGCTACTTGATAAATCATCAAGTAATCGGGCGACCATTTCTAAATACTTATTTGGATTTTTAATAAATCTATCACCATATTGATACTTCGCAACTTCTTTATTACAAAGAGTATTTAGTTTATTATTTGTAGAAGGATATTTACATGTATTACCGGAACATTGAGTATTTGAATATCTGGGTATTATTCTTGAATAGTTTTCTTTTTTAAAAAGTGTAAATAACGCAATTAAAATTAATATTACTATAATAATATTATAATTCATTAATATAAGTTATTTTTTTTAATTTACTTTTTATTATTTACTTTTTATTTATTTAATTTAAATGTCGTTTTAAAAAATTAAATAAATAAAAAGTAAATAATTAAAATGAGTGATACACTATTACTGTTTTACCACCCACAATCAGAAGCATGTGAAAAATTGAAACAATATATACCAAAAGATATTCAAATAAAATATATAGATATATCTTTGGAACGAAATTTACCGCCAACTGTTACAAGCATACCATGTTTAGTTGTAAATGGAAAAGATGTTTTATTAGGAAAGAAAGTGTTTGACCATTTTAGCAAAGATGAAATGGAGTATTTGAATTTTAATAATAAACATAATAACAGTAATACGTATTCTACCATAGATGATGATTCAGTTGATTCAAATGGACTTTTTTCGTCCTTAGATGCAGATGATATGTCTAAGGGTCTTCCAACATGGACTGAGGAAAAAGATGGAAAGCTTGATATGGATACACTTCAAGCAGCCAGAGACTCAGAATTTAGTGTAAATCCACCAAAAGTGTAAAATCGGCTAAAAGTGTAAAATCGGCTAAAAGTGTAAAATTTACCAAAAGTATTAAATCAAAAAAATTAATAATTAAAATAATATCGCGTTTTAATGATTAATTTTTTTATAATTAAGAAACATAAAATGGACGGTGCTAATATGCAAGAGATTGTAAAAATGGCTCAACAGGTCGCATCAAATATTACACAAAATAAAGAACATGGGGATTTAAACGGTATGGATATGTCAAAGATGATATCGCAGGTAACCGAATCGGTTTCTAAAATGGTAACTCCTGATTTTATTGAAAAAATGACATCTGGAAATATGGCAGACATTGGTAGTGTGTGTGAGAATATTGTTCCTGGGGAGAATTCAAAAATAAATCTCGGAAATCAAATAGAGGAAATTGGGTCCGATTCAGAAATGGATTCATTAGCACCAAAAACAAAAGATCTCCATTTTACATTAAATGTGACGTTAGAAGAATTATATTCCGGTAAGACTAAAAGATTAGCAGTTAGAAGAAAAAGACTTATTTCTGACGGTAAAACAAAGAAAGTTGTAGATGAAAAGAAAAAAATAATAATCAATATTGAACCGGGTATGTTTGACGAACAAGTTTTAACATTCAATAAACAAGCAGATGAAAGAGAGGGGTATGAAACCGGTGATATTATTATTACATTGTGCTGCGCCGAGCATGATGATTTTGAGCGGGAAAATAATAATTTAATTGTAGAAAAAGATATATCACTATATGAAGCATATGATTGTAATATGACAATTACACATTTAGATGGAAGAGAAATAAATATTAATTCAAATCAAATTAATGTGTTTGGAGATGAATTAGAATGTTACCGAAAATTAAAAGGATATGGTATGCCTATATATGGTTCTGAAAATGAATATGGTGATCTTATAGTTAAATTTAAACCGGTATTACCAGATAAATTTAGTACAGAACAATTAGGTGTTCTTGAAAATTTATTCCCCAAAATTAATACAACAAAGACATCAGATGTAACACATGAATTAGAAATGGTTACTGAATCCGATTTTGAATATTCCGATTCTGAATCTAATGATTCAGAATCTGATTCAGAAGACGAAATTGAAGAATTAGATTCAGAATCAGATTCTGAGTCTGAATCCGAGGAAAAGAAAGATAAAGATAAAGGTAAAAGCAAAAGTAAAAAGTAATTTATTTAAAGATACATTAAATTTTATATAAAATGCAGTCAAATATTATTAATGGGTGGGAATACAGTACGTCAATTACACCAACCGTTTTACCAACAGAAAAAAAATTGCAGGATACATATGTGTTAAATTATAATTCGGCTTATGATAATTTTATGCAAAGTCTTTTACTTCCAACAGAACAATTAGATACTATTGTCAACATGTTATCAAAAACAATCGATTCAAAAACAAGAAAAGTTTGTACTAAATATAAATATATAATCGATTGTTCAAATGACCTGGATTTTGTTAATAATGATTCTGATTACCCTATAAAATTTCAAAAAAGTAAATTCTTAATGTTCAAAGATAAAAAAATAAGAGCAGATTTAATTAATTATTATAAACCTCTCGGATTTTACGTAAAAGGTCCAATTGAATTAATTAATAATAATAATATTATCAAGTATTATATCGAATTATATTGGAAAGTACTGTAAGTGTGAGTGAGTAAGTGTAAGTAAGTGTAAGTAAGTGTAAGTAAGTGTAAGTAAGTGTAAGTAAGTGTAAGTAAGTAAGTAAGTAAGTGTGAGTGAGTGTAAGTAAGTGTAAGTAAGTGTAAGTAAGTGTAAGTAAGTGTAAGTAAGTGTAAGTAAGTAAGTGTAAGTAAGTGTAAGTAAGTGTAAGTAAGTGTAAGTAATGTGAGTTTTATTTGTTCTAAAATTATAATAATTAATTAATAATGTATGTATTAATTATTATAATTTATATAATACTATTATCTTTTATAGAAGTTAGTAGTTTTATATTTAAAAAAAAACAGTTAAATTTTGTTGAATTGTATTCTGAATTACCGAAAGAAATTAAATTAACAGAAATATTTGAAGAGAAGGAAGATGTAGAAATAGATAATTTTATTGGATATTTATCTATCAAAAATAATTACGGATTTTATATTAAAGACTCAACATGGAATATATTGAAAATCGGGAAATATTATAAGTTTAATATTCCTGTTAACATTAAAATAATTAATTTAGGAAAATTAAAATTATACAAAAATTAAAAT
>JGI20154J14316_10000293_pt1 | contig 44959 bp, 40 predicted proteins | sample COG_04_FD_14316 | JGI IMG/M metagenome (IMG submission 14316)
CAAGACAGAGATGGAACCCTGCTTCTATAGCCATAGTGACCGCTTGCTTTTGCCCATACCCTTGAGTAACAGCTCCCATATCTAAATCATCAGTCACCCATAAACCTTTAAAGTTTAGCAATTCTTTGAGTTGTCCAAGCTGAGTATTCTTAGCAGACAATGAAGCAGGGTGCTCACTTAGCCCTTGGTAAAGGAGGTGCGAACTCATCAGAGCATCCAACTGAGGCGCTAATTCGATAAAAGGTTTTAACTCATGCGCTTGAAGCTCTGCCATGCTACGTTTGATGACGGGTAAGTCCTCATGCGGATCGCTCTGAGCGTAACCGCTACCAGGAAAATGTTTGCCTACCAGTAGAGCTGAACTATGCTTTTTAAAGCTAGCAATCCATATAGTTAGGTTAGTTATCACCTCTTCTGGACTCTTACCCCAACAACGATGACCCAGAGCATTTTGCACCTGCAACCCTTCATCTATATCTAAAACAGGCGCATAATTGAGATTAAAGCCAAAAAACTCCATCGCTTGTGCTATTAAGCGTGCCTGCTCCTTAATCCAAAGTTCATTTCCAGCTTGAGCTAATTGGGAGGCGCTGGGCAACTCCAAGCCTAAATCTCTCAGCCTATTCACGCGCCCACCTTCTAAATCTAAGCTAATGAATAACTGATTCCCTGTTAAACTTTTAAGTTGAGCTATAAGCTCAGTAAGCTGCTCTACACTCTTGATATTACGCCCAAACAAGATAACTCCTGCAGGCTGGTAATGCTGTATCAACAAAACCTCTTCCGAAGTAAGAGCATGGCCTTGAATACCAATAACTAGATGCTTGGCTGCTGACATAGCAAGACTCTAACCAATCTCCTAAGGCTCGACAACCTTAAAAGAGCGAACATAAATAACTTCGCAAGCACCTCCACCTGTATCGTTACGAGTAGTCGAGCTCTTCCATACAACTCTGCCTTGTTTTTTTACTTTAACTAACTGCCCGTACAGTTCAATGATTTGACCTTTTTTGACCTTAGCTATCGCTGCCTTAACCTTATCATTAGCATGGATTAAATGCATATTGGCACTACTGGTTTCTATATTTTTTCTGGGGATAGGGAATTGAGGGGTTTTCCAGTAATACCAACGCCCTCTTTGTGAAATATGAATATCTTTTAATACCGCTTCATCCGACATTTGATTCCAACCTAAAGCTATATCTATAGGGCCTATATCACTGAGATGATCTCTATACGATTTTTTGGATAACACCTTAGCTTGTAAGCCAAAATCATATAGCGGAATAATTTGATAACCCTGATGATTAAACGGAGATGCTTGAGTCTTTGTCTGCTGTGGTAAGGTAGAGACCTTAATGCCTTCACCAAAGCTTACTGTGTCAAACTTTTGCTGATACCAATAAAAGGCTGCCCCAAACACTATTATTATAAAGAATAATTTCTTCATAAATTTCATTAAAGCACAGATGCTTGATAAACTCACCTAAAAAAGGTTGTTGAGTGCCAGAGCTATCTAGTTTCCCCCTTTGATTAAATTTTATAATTTTAGATGAAAAATAGGTTATTGAGTAACCGTTGCATACATTTTAAACGTAGGTATTTTAGATGCCACAGTGTGGATGCTAAAAACCGTTAAGTGATGTGTAGTCAAAACCTACTCGAGCGCAACGGCAGTTTTAGCATCTGCTCTTTGGCGCTAAAAGCCCAAGTTTAAATTTAAAATGGCCAAAATACTGGAATTAAGAAGGAAGCTACTATCCATAAAATAACCGCTAATGGAAACCCTACTTTGAAAAAGTCTTTGAATTGATAGCCTCCAGCACCAAATACAAAGGTGTTAGTCTGATAACCAATAGGCGTGGAGAAACTGGCTGACGCACCAAACATCACCGCAATGACAAATGGGCGTGCATCTACACCGATCTGATCTGCTACAATAATAGCGAGAGGTGTGAGCAAGGCAGCTACCGCGTTATTACTAATAATCTCAGTTAAAATCGCTGCAAATAAATAAAAGGCTGCTAACACAATACCAGGATGATGCGAACCTAACAGCCCGACAATTCCTTCTGCAAGATTGCTAGCTAAACCACTAAACTCAATCGCCTGACCTAAGCCTAGCATCCCTAAAATAAGGAATATCACTTTCCACTCAATAGAGCCATAAGCCTCTTTAGGCTTAAGTGCTCCTGACACTAAGCAGAGTAACGCAGCACCTAAGGCTAAAATCAAAATAGGGATATTAGGTAGCACGTTGTACTGACACAGTACAGAAATCCCAATAAAGCAAGCTAAGGCAAATAACACAATCGGCGCATGGCTTTTGCGCAGAGGGGTTTCCTTTGGCTCAGAAAGGTTGATAAAGTTATTCTGTTGAAACAAACGACTCAGAGCTGGCCTATTACCCTGTAAAAGCAAAGTATCACCAAAACGTAGCTTGACCTCATTAAACTTCATGCTCAAATTAAAGCCTTTGCGATGAACCGCTATCACACTAACTCCATATTGACTGCGGAAATTAGCCTCTTTAAGGCTCTGCCCAAGAAAACGTGAGTCAGGCCCTAGTATCGCCTCCATAAGCACTACAGACTCAGTTTTGATATCTAATAGGCTTAAGTCTTTGGCTTCAACCTCCTCAATTTCATCAGCATCACTACTAGTTTGCTTAGCTACCTCGCGTAGGCCAGCCAGCTCACCTTTAACAATGAGCTCATCACCCACTTTAAACACTAATTCTGACTCCTTATATTTGAGAGCTTTTTTGTCTCTGATAATTTCTAATAAATTAATATTACTAAAATATTTAGCCAAGGCTTCCTTAATAGGCTCTCCCTCGAGGTGCGATTCCTCAGTGATCACTACGTGACTGATAAACGAACGCGTTTGCTCAACATCTATCAATGATGAAACCGTATCTCGATTAGGCAACAACTTGCGCCCAAACAAAAGCAAATACACCATAGTTGTCGCGGTAAAGATTAACCCCAATGGAGTGATTTCAAAAAGAGAAAAGACCTCCTGTCCTGCTTCTTCTGCAATTTTTGCCGCAATGAGATTCGTCGAGGTTCCCACAATCGTAATTGTGCCACCTGTAATAGCTATATAAGATAAGGGTATAAGGAACTGCGAAGGAAAATAATTTTTCTTGCGGCAGAGACTCATGACCACAGGCATAAAGACAATAACCACCGCTGTGTTATTAATCATCGCAGATGGCAACATCACCATGAGCATCATGGCGAGCAACATTTTCCATGGGCTATCCCCAGAAAGCTTTTCAAAATAATGGCCTAGCCAATCAATAATACCCGTCTTTTCAAGAGCCGTACTAATCACAAACAAGCAAATCAGAATCAGCGGTGCAGGGTGGGACAAAATCCCAAATCCATAATTATCCGCATTACTATCCCAAGATAAAACACCCGTAGCAAAACACAAAAACCACGCTAGTAAGGCGGTTAATTCAGTGGGTAGCCACTGTTTGACAAAAGAGGCAAACACCAACAAGACCAATATCCCTAAGAATATTTGTTGCCATGTTTCAAAAATCATCTTGCTAAATACTAGTTGTTAAATAGTCAGCCACCTAATTTTCTGTAATAGCACAGAGATTGATGAAGGAGCTACAGCTACCTACAATTACAAGATTAACCGGCCTAAAAATCACGCAGGCGAAAAGTAATTCTGCCTTTAGTCATATCATAAGGAGACATTTCAAGCTTCACTTTATCTCCTACTACTAAGCGAATAAAACGCTTACGCATCTTACCTGAGATATGCGACAATACTTGATGCCCACCTGGAACTTCTACTTTAAACATCGTGCCAGGCAGAACCTGAGCTACCACTCCTTCTACCTCAATAGACTTACCATCCCTAGATGCTTTAGGCGAAGAGTCTTCTGAGCGTCTAGGATTATTTTTCTTGTAGGTATTTCTACGTTGAGGTCTTTTGGCGTTTCTGTTAATAATTCAAAGGAGTTAAGTTTAATAAATAGACAAATCTTGAGCTATCTTCGCCTTTAATTATGAGCTTTTCCTTATAAAGTCAAACATTTTCCCACTTATTCTCTTATTTTTATGCCAAATTTACTCATACCTTCGCATAGTTTAAACAGCTCAATTCTCCATAAAATACAGCAAAAAAGTGATTACCAAGGCATCATCCTAGAAGACTCAGGGCAAGATGCGTTAGATTCTAACCTCAGTCTCGAAAACGAAATTATCATTGGCTGCTTAACCGACCCTAATTCAAAGCGCCTACTAGCTGAACTCAACGTTTTTGCACAAAAAAACCCAGACGCCTCTATTTTATTTATTCCTAAACTACGCCTATCTCGAGCTGGGGTTGCCTGCGAATTACCTGCTGAAACATTACAGAAATTATTCAGCCTATCTACACTCATTCATGATGTAACGCCTATTGCTATAGCCGTAGAGCATCAGTCATACCTCGCCCCTATTGCTAAGCCCAAAGCAAAAACTGCCACCCTAGGCGCAAATTTTAGCATCCAAGAAAAAAGCCAAGAGCAACAACTTAACCTATTTTGGGAATCATTGCTCAGCGCACAAGAGCAAGCATTTAGCCAGCAATCCGTACTCAACGAAAACCTCAGTCACAGCCTACTCTACAGACTCAAGTATTTTGGCAAAACTAAATTCGTAATCGACGGAAAAAGCAACAAAAAGCTCACCTTTGACAAAATCCTAGGCATCTCGCTAGCCCTTGCTGCACACCTCAAACAACAAACCCAAAAAAAACGTATAGGCATACTCCTACCTCCTAGTCAGGGCAGCCTCATCGTCAACCTTGCCATCATGTTCGCAGGCAAAATACCAGTAAACCTCAATTTCACCTCAACCAAAGAAAGCCTCCTCTACTGTATCGAACAAGCTGAGATCGACACCCTCATTAGTGCAAAAATGGTCAAAAGCAAGCTCAAGCACCTGCCCTGGGACGAGCTTCCTACCACACTCAATATCGAAGAAATCATAGCCACCAAAAAAGGCTCAATTATCAAATGGCTCCTCGCCAGCAAGCTCCTTTCTGCCAAGGCCATAGCCAACATCATTAAACTTCCGCAAGAAGCAGACGAAACCGAAGCCTCACTACTCTTCACCTCAGGATCCTCAGGCCCCCCAAAAGGAGTCCCTCTATCTCACCGCAACTTACTGGCTAATGTCACTCAATTTAGCTCACGCTTAGAGCTAGACGAAAGCTCAACCCTGCTAGGTTGCCTACCGCATTTTCACTCATTTGGCTACACCGTCACACTACTCTTCCCCATACTCAAAGGCTTCTCGCTAGTCACCTACCCAAGCCCCATGGAAGTCAAAGAACTCGCCAAACTCATAGAGGAACACCAACTAAACCTACTCCTAAGCACACCCACCTTCCTACGCGGCTTCCTCAGTCGAGCTCAACCCCATCAACTCACAAGCCTCGACTTCGTCATCACAGGCGCAGAAAAACTCCCAGACAAACTCGCCCAAGATTTCAGTACCAAATTCAACCTCACGCCACAAGAAGGCTACGGCCTCACAGAAACCTCGCCCGCTACCCATGTCAACTTGCCCAATCCGGAATCTGACAGCTTAGAGGTGTGCGACTCTACCTGTGCTGGTACCGTTGGATTAGGACTCCAAGGCATCAACTTTAAAATGACCAACCCAGAAACTGGAGAACCTAACTCCTTATTCGAAGGCGGCGAACTCTGGTTGCGCGGTAGTAATATATTTGGAGGCTACCTCAACCGCCCCGAAGTCAATCAAGAGGTCTTGCAAGAAGGCTGGTTTAAAACAGGCGACATGGCCAAGCTCACTCCCCAAGGATTCCTCGCCCTACAAGGCAGACTCTCAAGATTCTCAAAAATCGCAGGAGAAATGGTCCCACACGAAACAATCGAAGCCGAACTGGTCAAAGCTCTAGATCTAAGTACAGACGAGCTCAACCTCGTACTCGTAGGCGTCCCCGATGAGAAGAAAGGCGAAGCCCTCGTCATACTCACCACTCTAGATACTAGTAGCTTCAAAGAACAACTTATGAGCTACTGGAAAAAAAATGACCTCACCATGCTATGGATGCCAAAAATCTATAAGCAAGTCGAGACCATCCCAACACTAGCATCGGGTAAGTTAGATCTAAAATCCTGTGGGTTGTTGGCACGTGGGGAGTAAAAGTCTATCTTTATCTTACCTGCTTCGGTCTCTAAGGACATGGCAGTAGTTTGCTACAGCCAGCCCTTAGATAACTCGCATCTAAGCAAAGCTAAACTTTTCAAGATAAGTTATAATAGCTAAATCAAGACTTCTTAGTTATAAAATTAATAAGTGTGTTACAAATATTTATGCAATTATTTGCCCAATCAACAAAAACTATTTCATTATTGTGAAGTATAATTTTATCACCTGAAAATGGGTTGCCTGTAAATTCTAAACTATTAATTTTAACTGTACCTTGCGGAGTTGAAATAATAGTGTCTTGTATCTTTATTTTACTACCTGCTGCTGCTCGTATAACACCCCCCCATCAATGATATACTTCCATCTGATTTTTCAGTGACAGGACTTGGGTGGTTACTTATTAAGTTATAATTAAGCTCTCTAGTTCCAATTTCACCAAAATTATTAGGATCTCTGTGCTTAATATGAGGGGTTAAGAAAGAGAGTGCATAATCATTTTCGGAATTAATGTGATATGCTTTATTAAGCAGAATCGATACTTTTTTAGGTAATTGTTTTTCTTTTTTAAGTTTACCTCTACTTAAATAACTTTCGATATTTTCGTTTATTTCTGGTCTAGGAAAATAGCTTCTTTTTCTTAGCTCTTGACTAGTATAAATATTATCTAATATCGATAATATTTTATTTTGAAAGTCATTATCAACATTTCTTTTTTTAGCATCTGAATCATTTGAATTGAATTTGGATACTATCTCTTTCGCTGATTTTAAATATTCCTCTAACAACTCTATTGTTTCTTTTGTCATTATATTTTCTATAAAACTTAAAAATTAAAATACTTCTGTAGGTATTATAAATGCCCTCAGTGAATACCTATGGAAGAGTTTTTTCACTCTTGACTTTTCACTCCCTCTTACTGGCTGAGGCTGGCGAGTTGGGCTTGGTGTTCCAGGAAGCTTTCGGGAAATATAGTAACATGGGTGCCTTGGGCTACTTGGTCAAAGAAGGTTATGATGTCTTTGGATTTCATGCGTACACAGCCGTAACTGACTGCGGAACCTATTTTGTTTTCTTCGGGGGTTCCGTGGATGTAGATGTAACGTCTAAAGGTGTTTTTGTTGTGAGGTTCTACGCCTTTGAGCCAGAGGATTCTTGTGACGATTGGGTCGCGTCCTGGGGCATTTGGCTTGAGGATTTCTCCTGTGAGTTTGCGACTTGAAAATACGGAGCCTGATTCGGCGCCATGACCGATTTTTTTGGCAATTTTGAATTTTCCTAGTGGGGTTTTGTTGCTGCCTAATTGGCTGCCTAGACCAAATTTTGAGGTTGATATCGGGTAGTTGCCTATACAATAGCCTTGCTCATCATATATGCGCATTTGTTGGTCTGCCACGCTAACAAGGACTTTGTGTTGTTTCTGTGGTGAGCTCATGTAATGGCAATGACTAAGAAGTAAAGTGAGGGTTGCTAGTGTGCATAGTTTTAAGATCTTCATTATGAATTGATCTGTAATTAACTGTTTTTAAGAGATGCTGCTATTTTATCTGCGTCAAAGTTCATGTCCCATACTAGTTGTAAGAAGCTGCTTAATGTGTGAGCTGGGAATTTACTGATAAAGCGGCGGTCACCACCGCAACCAAACATGATGTCAGGGTCTAGCTCGCCTTTGAGTTTGGCTGTGGCTTTGAATAAAATACGTGGTAGGTAGTCGATGCCTTGGATGGTTTCTCCAAATACGGGTAATTCATCATGACTGATTTCATGAGTGGAGAGCGTGCCTCCTTGCTCTTGTAGGAGGTAATTTTGTCTAACCTTTGCAATCGCTAAGGCTTCCTGCGGTGTAGGCACCTGAGCGTCGCCATAGTCCTCAATAAAATCAAAAAACTCGCGTACTTTGTATCCTATGCTTGCAAGGAAGGCTAAATCTTGGTCGTCATAGTAGGTAGTAAAGTTGGTGTTGCCGCTTTTGTATTGAGCTAGGCATTTGTCAAAAAGAGCGTTAAATTGGTCGGGGTTAATCATGATATTAATGGGTTTTATGAGTTAGAGGGTTTGCTAGAAAAATTTTAAGGTTTTGTGATGTTTTGTGAACTTTTTTCAATTTCCAAAATAACTTTATTGAGGAAGTTAGGCTCTTGTGTGAGGCATTTGGTGAGGGATTCTACACAGGTGAGAGTCTGCAAAGATATGTAATGCTCCATGCCTTCTACGTCATTGTAGATTACGCTTTCAGGGAGATGAAATAAACGTAAAAAACTGGTTAGAACTTGGTGTCTTTTGACGATGGCTTCTGCCATGGCCCTGCCTTTTTTTGTAAGTTTGGGGTCTCGGTATTTTTCGTTGACTACCCAACCTTCTTGATCTAGGCGTTTAAGCATGGTAGAGACGCTGGGTTGTGAGAGGTCGAGACGTTGCGCAAGCTCAGTTGCTTTGGCTGTTCCGTTGGTTTCTATTAGGTGCCAGATTTGCTCTAAATAGTCGTCCATCGAAACTGAGCCTGTTGAGGCCATTTGAAGCTCAGAAGGATTCGCTAACATATCATCTAAGTTGTTAAATTATTCTGATTGCTGCTTTTCTAGCTTTTTCACACGTTGGATGAGGGAGCCTATTCTGCTTAGGTACACTTCATTTTTACGTTGTTCATTAATAGGTCGACATGGGTGACCTGCATAAACACCTGGTTTATTAATATTTTTTCCTGCTGCTGATTTAGCAGCTATAATGACTCCATCACCTATTTTAATATGACCTGTCACTCCTGATTGACCTGCAAGAATAACGCCTTTGCCAAGCTCTGCACTACCAGCAATAGCCGTCTGAGCAATAATGAGGCAATAAGGTCCTACAGTGACATTATGTGCAATTTGCACAAGGTTATCTATTTTAGATCCTCGCCCTATGGTAGTTTTGCCAAATCTAGCTCTATCGATAGTTGTGTTAGCTCCTATTTCAACATCATCTTCGATAACGACGGTGCCGATTTGGTCGATTTTGACGTGCTCAGTACCTGTCCATTCATAACCAAAACCATCTGAACCGATGACAGCCCCTGGTTGTAAGATAACACGGTTGCCTATTTTGCAATATTCACGAACACATACTTGGCTATGGATATGGCAATTTTGACCTAGTTGGCTACCTTTTCCTATGACAATATTTGATTCTAGCTTACAGCCGTCAGCAATTGTGACTTGTGCCTCAATTATACAGCCTGGTCCAATTTGAACCTTGTCTGTATTAATGACTGCACTTGGGTCTATGTAAGCAGTTGGATGAATACCAGGGACTAATACTTGCTCTTGTGCATTGAGCTTTTTCATTAATACACCTAAAGCCAGCGAGGGGTTTTCTACGATAATAAGTGTCGCTGTCTTGTGCCCTAATTCTGCAGCTTCCTTAGTTACCAAGACTGCGGCGGCTTTGGTTTCATGAAAATCATTGAGGTATTTAGCATTCCCCAAAAAACTGATCTGACTTTTGCTGGCTTTATCTAATGACTCAATTCCTGTAAGTTCAAAGTCGGCAGGGTAGTTGCTACCCCAAATTACAGATTGAGAGTCAAGACCTAGAGTTTCTAGGGTCTTTGCAATCGTAATTTGTATATTCATGATCTTATTGATCTAGTAATAAAGATAAGAAAAACTCTGTTTGATCTAACTTATCAGCATGATAACTAACAAATGGTAATTTTTGTTCTGTTTGAAAGCTTTTGTCCAATAACATTTCATAGCCATGCTCACGCGCTAATTGATTTAGTTGATTTTTTAAATCTTGCTTATCCTTACTGATTTTATGTGTTACAAAAGCATTTACCGCGCTTTCTACACGGTATTGCTCTTGCTTGATGTATTCTTGGATTTTTAAGATTTTCTGACCTAATTCTTGTTGCTTTTCAGTGAGGCTTTTTCTGTCAGCATCAGTGATACCTACTATGGCTAACCTCTTTAGTGTTTCTTGATAGCTAACTAAAGTATCATTATTGTTTTCATTAATTTTTTGGATATGAGCGTAGCCTTCTTGTTTTAATGATTCTATGCGCTCATTTAAAACTTTGAAAGCTGGTAATTCTTTGTATATAATGTCTGTATTGACTAAAGCTATGCCTTTTTTAGTTTCTTGTGCATGGCTAACATACGCAAACAAGCTCCCTACAATTAATAAGGAGCTTATCTTATGAAAATATTTAAGTAATTGATTCATATTATTACTTGTTCATCAGAGCAATAATTGATTCTGTTACATCGTACTTAGGGTCAAAGTAGAGCACAAATGGTGTGCGACCTATCGCTGAACTAGACGAGTCTAAAACAATCTCATAGCCTTGCTCTTTTGCAATTTTTTCTACAACATCATTCATGTCGCGCAAAATTAGCTCTCGTTGCTGACCCATTTCCTCTTGCATGGATTGGCGTTTTCTCTGCACTTGTTGATTAAAGGCTTGCTCTTCGGCTGTGCCTTTTTGGACAAGGTTTTTGAGTTCGTCTTGGACTTGGGCTTTGATGCTTTCACCAACAGCTGGATCTTGGAGCTGTTTTTGGAAGTTTACAATTTTTTCTTCGTAACCTTTGAATTCGGCTTGCTTAGCTTGCAATTCTTCTTGAAAAACTTTTTGTTTTTCTTCGATGATAGCTTTGAATTCTACGGTTTTCTTGTACTCGTTAAAGGCTTTTTCATAATTAATAACGGCGATTTTAAGTTCTGCCGCCATGCTTAATGATAATGCACTAACCAGTAAAGTTGAGATAAATTTAAATGTTTTCATAATAGATTAAGTTCAAAAAAATAACTTATTTTTGTTAAAATACAAGTGTTAAATAATTCATTAATATTCAAGAATTTATAATGACCTTTAATATCTGTAATGCTCAGGCTTATAAGGCCCATCTACAGATAAACTTAGGTAGTCAGCTTGATCTTTAGATAGAGTCGTGAGTTCGCAGCCAATTTTCTCAAGGTGTAGACGAGCCACCTCCTCATCAAGATGTTTGGGCAAGATGTAGACCTCGTTTTTATATTCACCCTGTTTTTTCCAGAGTTCGATTTGAGCTAAAGTTTGATTCGTAAAGCTATTAGACATGACAAAACTTGGGTGGCCTGTAGCACAACCAAGATTGACTAAGCGTCCTTCTGCCAAGATGTAAATAGTTTGTCCGCCGTCTGCTTGTGGGAAAGTGTAGGCATCTACTTGGTCTTTAATGTTTAATTTGGAAATACCTTTGTAACTCTCTAATTGAGCCATTTGAATTTCATTATCAAAATGACCAATATTACAAACAATCGCTTGGTCTTTCATTAAGCGCATATGCTCAAGAGTGATGACGTCTTTGTTGCCTGTAGTAGTCACATAAATATTACCGTGAGCTAGAGCATTCTCTAGCTTGACTACACGAAAACCTTCCATGGCAGCTTGTAAGGCGCAGATAGGGTCAATTTCTGTTACCCATACGATAGCTCCATTGGCTTTGAGGGCTTGAGCTGATCCTTTGCCTACATCTCCATAACCACAAACAACTGCAATTTTACCTGCAATCATAACATCTGTAGCACGCTTAATGGAGTCAACGAGTGACTCACGGCAACCATAGAGGTTGTCAAATTTCGATTTGGTTACAGCGTCATTCACATTGATAGCTGGAATTAGCAACTCATTTTTGGCTACCATTTGATAGAGGCGATGCACACCTGTAGTGGTTTCTTCTGAAACACCTTTACACTCAGGCACACAACGTTGCCAGAATGTAGGGTCTTGAGCATACTTGGCTTTAAGTACATTTTTGATACATTCTACTTCTGGGTTATCTGATGGTTCATTAACCCAATTACTGCCATTTTCAAATTCATAACCTTTATGCATGAGTAATGTAGCGTCACCACCGTCATCAACGATGAGTTGAGGGCCTTTGCCGTCTGCAAACTCAAAAGTTTTCATTATGCACCACCAGAACTCTTCAAGGGTCTCACCTTTCCACGCAAATACAGGGATTCCAGCCTGAACCATAGCAGCAGCGGCGTGGTCTTGTGTAGAAAAAATATTACAAGATGCCCAGCGTAGCTCAGCACCTAAATCGACAAGAGTTTCCATGAGTACAGCTGTCTGAATCGTCATATGCAAAGAGCCTGTAATGCGCACACCTGCAAGAGGCTTTTCATCTTTGTATTTTTCACGAGTTGCCATCAAGCCTGGCATTTCGTATTCTGCGATATTGATTTCCTTGCGTCCAAATTCGGCAAGTGCAATATCTGTAATTTTATAATCTTGTGTAGCAGTAGTCATAATAGGTGTTATTTAAATAAGTGTAGGATTTATGAAAAGTATTATTAAAGAATATATCCTTATAAATCAAGTGTATTTGCCACTTCTTGAGCGGAATCAGGGAAATAAGGATGCTTAGGCTCCCACCCAAGTGCACAAAGCTTAGCATTGGAAACCTGTTTGTCGCTCCAGCCCCTTTTAGTTTGAGTATTGCGCGACTTGCTTGCTGGGTATGGTAATTGAAAAATTTGAGCTAACTTTGTATAGCATTCTTGTTGAGTTAACGGATTTGAGTCACAAACATTATAGATTTGTCCACCAAACCATATTCGATGCTCTAGCTCTTGCTTAATAAAAAAATCTATTGCGCTAGCCGCATCATCGCGGTGCACATGATTGATGTATTTTGAGCCTTTTTCCTCTATGCTTGCTTCACCTTTGATGAATTTTTTAAGCAAAAATGAACGACCTGGACCATAAATCCCAGCTAATCTCAATACAAGACCACCATGGTTTAGAACTAAATCCTCGGTTTTTCTGAGTATTGCTCCAGTTTGTGCTGCGCCAAGAGCTTCTGACTCTTCTAATACTATTTCTCCATGCTGTTGTGCATATACTGAAGTGCTGCTGGTAAATATCAGCTTAGCCTGAGGCAGTAGTTGTATGATGTTTTGTGCTGAGTTAAGGTAACTTTGTTCATAGCCTTCTAAGCCTGAACCTCTTGGGGAACTAGTACAAAGCACTATGTAATCTGGTGATGTCGATTGATTTTCCCATAACATAACCAGCGACTCAAGCGCTGAAAAATCACTCAAATCACAAGCGTAATCACTGCCAGCACCAGATAAGCTAATCGTAGTAACAGCGTGATTTTGACTACTCAACAAAGCAGCCAAAGCCTGGCCTAAATACCCATGCCCTGCGATTAAAACTCTACTAGCTACTTGAACGCTCATATTGACAAATTTTCAAGTTGGTTAGCAAAGGCTTCTAATTCTGTAACTTCCTCTATTGTCGCCGCAGGTCTGAGTGTTTGATTAAGTTGCGGTTTTGCGTAGTACTCAATAAACCCATCAACTATCGCATCAGTATATTCATCTAATATGGTGTAAACTTGGGGATTACCCATGTTTTTAATGGCATGCTGAAAACGAGGGTAGTCACTCACTGAGTTCATCACATAGGGCTCATAGTAAATTACAGGGCAAGCGTAGATGCGATTAGCCAATAAATTACGAGCCCATAAATAGGGATGCCCTGGTATTTTTTTAGTATTTTTACCCGTAGACTTATAGATAAATGGTTTTAAATTAGTGACTTTTTCTAAGCTCTTGGCAAAGACTGTGCCTATTTTTTGTTCTTCTTCGTAAATGCCCTGCAAGGCTCGTAGTAATAAGTCTAAACGTTGATCAGGTTTTGCCATTTCGCTTTTTGTTCCTGATCCACTTAATAATATATGAGCATGGTTTTTTGGGCGTAAAATAGGGTTTTTAGGGTCGCTGCCCCACTCTGCAGCATTTAGATGCAAGCATAATGTTAAATCAGGTTTAATAACCTCATTAATTAGTTCAGCTCGCTCTCGAATCTCAGCTACTTGATAAAACCATTGGTTTTGATAGAGTTTTTGTAATTTTTCATCTAAGGCAATATCAAATTTTGGGTAGTACTCTCTAACTTGCTGAGATAAATGTTGAGGGCGAATAGCTGTAACGGGCTCATTAGTCTCACGTATCATGTAGACTTGAGCTCCAAGCGCTTCTAATTTATGTCGCACTTTATTAGCGACTATGAGTACTAAGTCTCCCTCTGCTATATTAGCATCTCCAGGTTTAGAAAAATTACGGAATTCCATTTCTGCCCATTTGCCACCTAAATGACCTGGATCAAGTGCTACACGTATAGGGGGCAGGGTATTGCCATTATAGTCTAAGCTTTTAATTTCCTGAGTATTTCTCCAGTAGCGAAAAGGGTAATTCCTGCCTCCGAGCAATGATGGCGTGTGCTGACCTTTGAGCTTGAGCCGCGCTGTTGAATAATTAGTTCCTGTTTCTGTGACTACATGCAGCTCATTGTTCTTAAATAAAAACCAGCGCTTCCATTCATCATTTGCACAAATAATTTGCAAACGTTGTTTTAATTGAGCTTGAGTAAATTGGTAGTCAAAAGCTGATAAAATTTTCCAATTTGGAGGGCTATTTAGGGGGCTAATTGGTAAGTTTTTAAGAGGAGGCTGAGCTGGAGTTGGGGCAATTAAATTAATATTTGAGGTGTCTTGCTGAATTACTTCCTGAACTATTAAATTTTCCTCAATTTTTAGAGTATTTGGCAAATTTTGGCTTTCGTCCTGATTTTGAGCGCAGACTAACCCTTGAAAAACGAGCGTGAATAAAAAAACGATAACCAAATTTCTCTCTCTCATAACTATACGCTAGCCAGCTCTTTAGGCTCTACCCATTTGTCATGCTCTTTGATTAAATCAATGAGCTGAGTGACTGCTTGATCTTCTGGGATATTAAATCTTACTGGGGTTTTACCCACGTATAAATTAATTTTGTTGGGAGCGCCTCCCACGTAGCCAAAATCAGCATCAGCCATCTCACCAGGACCATTCACAATGCAGCCCATAACGGCTATTCGTACTCCTTTTAGGTGGTTAGTCGCAGCCCTAATTTTTTGTGTGGTATCTTGCAAATTAAATAGTGTACGCCCACAACTCGGACACGCCACGTAATCAGCTTTAAAAATACGGCACCCTGAAGCTTGCAAAATATTAAATGCATGCCTCACATTCTGCTCTTCACTAGCGTCGGCACTGAGCAAAACAACATCTCCTATTCCTTGGCAAAGTAAGCTACCTAGCTGAGTTGAGCTATGCAGTAAAGCCGCGTCTGAACTCATAGTTTGAGCATGTAGCTGGTCTTTGAGTAATAATGGGTGCTTCATCTCAACTTGTTCGAGTAACTGAACTAAATATTGATAAGCACTAATAGGACTCATCTCAACGCCATCAGCCACAGCTATTAGGTGAGGTTTGGGTAAAGCTTGTAATTTGTTGAGCGCTTCTTTGGCAAGAGGGTTGATTTCGATAAGGGGCAACGCCTCACTTAGCTTCGCTAAACTTGAGTCAGCAGGTGGAGAGTTTGAGGTTGCTTTGTAAGCTTTTATCGCATTTTTTGTGAGAACTTTAATCGAATTCATGCCTCCAAATTTAATGCTATGATTCTGTTGATTAACCTCTATAACTGCTGTTTTACGACGGCTAAATGGTTGATAGCTATTCCCCGCAAAGTCTTTTGGTAGTGAACTTTGTTGCTTTCTAGCTTGTTCAATTTGCTTGATGAGTTGCTTGGCTACAGGTATTTCATAAATGGGGTCTTCGGTGAGTGATACACGAATTGTATCGCCAATACCTTTTTGTAAGAGGGAGCCAATACCGATAGCGCTTTTTGTTCTCCCATCTTCTCCATCTCCAGCCTCTGTCACACCTAAATGTATCGGGTAATTCCAATCAGCACCTCTGGCGTCTAACGCTTCCACCAAAAGCTGATACGCAGAAATCATAACCTTAGGGTTAGAAGATTTCATCGAAAACACAAAATTATGAAAATCATACTCACGAGCTATAGCAGCAAATTCAAGGGCGCTCTCTACCATGCCCTCTGGGGTGTCTCCATAACGGTTCATAATCCTATCGGATAACGAACCGTGATTTGTGCCTATACGCATAGCTTTACCGTATTGTTTGCAGGCTTTTACTAAAGGGCTAAATGCTTGGTGAATACGCTCTAATTCTTGAGCATATTGTTCATCTGTATATTCAATAATAGCAAATTTTTTCTTGTCTGCATAATTACCAGGATTGACACGCACTTTGTCGACCCATTTAACAGCTTCCATAGCTGCATCTGCTTTAAAATGAATATCGGCCACCAAGGGGACTTGGCAATTGGCCGCTCGTACTTTTGCTGTTATATGCTCAAGGCATTCTGCATATTTTTTTGTCTGAGCTGTGAGCCTCACTAACTCGCAGCCAGCATCAGCTAATTCTAAAATCTCTGCTACACAGGCATCAATATCACGAGTGTCCGAAGTGATCATCGATTGTACACGAATAGGATTTTGCCCGCCTAAGGCAATATTACCAATGATAACTTCTCTGCTAACTCGACGTGGAACCATATATGGATGATTTAAATTGAAAAACCTTGGATTATCAATCCTCAATTCCTAAATCCTTGAGTTTAACTTTATCTTTGTTTGAATTCATTTGCCAATAAGGCCAGCGCACCGTTTTTTTCTTTGTGGCTCTAGTTGTGGTTTCTATTTCCTTACCTTTTTCTACGAGGTAACATTTTTCCTCCCACGCTACTATTTCATGAGGGAACTCTCTCGTAAAATGTAAGCTTAGACTGCGTTTTTGTGGTTGCTCGTGTGCTAGTGTGTAGGTCATTAACTGCTTATCTCGCAGATGTTCTGTAAGCTTACCTGTAGCTGTGACTATCTGATAATCCCAATGCTTGAAGCGACTTATTTCTTGAGAAGGGTATAGTTTGAATTCACCAATGGGTAACGCCTGTGGGTTGATGCGCACTTGCGCCCAGAGACTTTCTTCTGGCAAGGCTGGCTTTAATGATTTTGACTGATCACCATCGCTTTCAAAGTAGGAGTAGAGTTGATAATTATAACCCTTTTTTGTCCGGTTAATTTGACTAAATATATGTCCACACCACTCTTGAATAGTGGTAGTAACTTTTAGCGCAGCTCCTCCTGTTTGAGGCACAAAGCTTGAAGTCATTACATGATAAGGGTAAACCCCTGTGTAAAAATTTTTAGTGTAATTTAGCTTAAGCACGTCCACTTTTTCTGGGCTTTGGTAATCATCAAGTTTCACTTGCTTAGTTTTAGAAAATGGCTCAGTTACAAAAATAAGAGTTGCTGTTCCTCGATGTAATTCTGTGTAGCGTACTTGCTCTAAATCATAGCTGCTAATCTCTGCCAACCCAGCATGCCAATACTTACTAAATTGCTCTGAATTTGCCAGTCCTTGAGAAGCAAAAATGACAAATAACTGTAAACTCAAAAAGTATAATAATTTCATAATTAATAGTTAAGCGTCTGTCCTTATTTGTTATGTTTTTTATCCTGCAATGTGGTTTTTAATTGTCAGAGTGACAAATTAATTCTAAAAGCAAGCCATGAGTGAATTAAGCCCACTAGATTTTGATTTTCAATTACCTGATGATCAAATTGCGAAGTACCCTAAATCTAAGAGAGATGAGGCTAAACTCCTCGTAGTAAATCGACTTACTAAAGAACTCACTCATACCACCATATCACAACTACCTAACTATGTCGAAACAGGAGATTGCTGGGTTATGAACAACACCAAAGTTGTGCCAGCTAGATTTTATAGTGATAATGGGAAATTTGAATTACTACGTGTGAATGCTCGTACCGATATGCTCTGGGAGTGTATGGCAAAACCCGCTAAAAAGCTGCAAGTTGATAGCACCTTAGAAATTTCAGGTGTCATTGGCACAGTCAAAGCTATCTTAGATGATGGACTACGTCTAATCGAGTGGAATAAACCACTTGATTTAGATGCTATTGGTGAACTTCCTCTGCCTCCTTATATCAAGCGCGACCACCAAGATACCGATTACAATCAATACCAAACTGTTTATGCTCAAGAGCAAGGAGCTATAGCAGCACCTACAGCAGGACTGCATTTCACCCCTGAGCTACTCAATGAAATTCCACATAGTTTTGTTACTTTACATGTGGGCATGGGGACATTTAAACCCGTTAAAGCTGATAAAATCATTGACCACCCCATGCATAGTGAGAGTTATCAACTCCCTGCTACTACAGCTGATGCTCTCAATCAGGCTCAACGTATTATAGCTGTAGGAACCACCAGTACACGCACGCTAGAGTCTATTGCCACAAACCTAAATATTACTAAATCTAACAAAACTCCATGGCAAGAAAACCAAGGAGACACTAATATTTTCATCTACCCACCCCACGAGTTTAGAGCGATTGACGGTTTATTGACTAATTTCCACTTGCCTCAAAGCACGCTCATTATGCTTATCAGCGCCTTTCTAGGCGAAGGCATTGATACTCCAGACTCTCCATTACAAGGGCGTGACTTCGCCATGCAAGTGTACCAAGAAGCTATTGACAATGATTACAGGTTTTATAGTTATGGCGATGCCATGCTCATTATTTAAAACTATTATTTTTGGCAAAATTAAGCAGATTCAATAACTTTATATTACTGTTGTATTTTTTGCTGATTTTCTTATGATTTGGGCATGATTAAATTTCTCCACACCCGTATTCGTGTTTCTGATTTAGATAAATCTGTCGATTTCTATAGTAAGTTAGGTTTCGAGCTAGGGCAGTGTAAGGACTCTCCACAAGGCAATCGCCTCGCTTTTTTACATATACCTGCGAGTGAGCATTTCTTAGAGCTGTGTTACTCACCTGAATTTGACGTCACTTTTCCCGAAGATCTCATGCACACCGCAGTAGGTGTTGAGAACATCATCAATTACTGTGACAAGCTTGAAAATGATGGCATCGAAATCTGGCCTAGCGGTTGGCGTGAAAAATTCGCTGATCCATCTAAACGAAAAATGGCCTTTGTCACTGACCCTGACGGCTACGAAGTGGAAATTTTGGAGCTATAATTTAGTTCCTCTCTCTATTACACTTCCCATATAGCAGGCTTTAATCTCTTGCCTTGATGAGGGCGATTGTAGTGATAAATCCATGCCCATTGGGAGAGTTGGCAAGCTTGGGAACCTAAATGTGATTCAACTTTAACAAGCACACGATGATACAAGCTACCTGCAAGGTTATCTAAGAAAAAGCCCTCCATCTTATCCAGTGCCTTAATGTCCCTTTGAGCCGCAGATAAATCTGTGTAAATAAATAACTCTCCTCGCACATGATCAAGCTCAAGGCTTTGAGCTTCTATGCTTGATAGTGACAATGATGTTAATGCTTGAGTTGAGGCTAACTGCGCATCTGCTTGGATATTTGAGCTCCCTAATGGTAATAACCCTACCCATTCTTCTGGGATTTCAAAAGCAGGGTAGCCCTCAGGCAACTCATACAACCTACCTCTAGTGGTCGCAGGCTTAATATCCAAATACCCTTCTTCTAAAGATTGCCTACAAAATTCTTCATGGTACTGCCCTCCTTGCTTAAGCGTACCGTAAACAAACAAAGGAAATGAAAATGTCTGTGTCATCATTCGCCAAACTCACTCATCCATATATTGAGGCTTTTTTCTATACCTCTAGCTTTATGTAAGGTTTCTTGGTACTCGGCCTGTGGATTTGAGTCTGCCACAATGCCTGAACCTGCGTAGTAGCTGAGAGTTTTCTTTTGTTTGTCGTGCTCAATAGAGCGTATGGCTAAATTAAACTGCGCCACTCGCTGAGTTGTATTAAAACCTATATATCCAATAGCTCCTGTATAAAATCCCCTCTTGTCTGGTTCTAATTCCTTAATAATTTCCATGGCTCGCTTCTTGGGCGCTCCTGTAATACTGCCTCCAGGAATGCAGGCTGCCACAGCATCTAAGCAATCAAGACCTTCTTTTAGCTCCCCTTGAACAATAGAAATAAGGTGATGAACTTGCTCAAAGTGCTCGATTTTATGCAACTCTTTCACATGCACGCTACCCGTTTTGCAGACTTGCCCTAAATCATTGCGCTCAAGGTCGGTAATCATGGTTAACTCTGAAAGCTCTTTTTCTGAGTTAAGCAATTCTTGAGCTAAAGCCTCATCTTCATCCTCATTCTGGCTACGTGGTCGCGTGCCTTTTATTGGGTGAGTTTGGATTTTTTGCCCTTGAATTTTTAAGAATAGCTCTGGTGAGGCACTGAGCAACTCCTTGCCGTCTAGGCTTAACCAAGCAGACATGGGGGCGCTAGATTTTCCTCTTAAAATTTTATATAGGTCAAATGCTGTACCTACTTGTAATTTCAACTGTGACTTCCAAGCTAAATTCACCTGATATATATCGCCTGCCGTGATGTATTGCTGAACTTTCTTGACTCTTGATTGGTAGTCATCCGCACTAAGGTTCGTTTGAGAGCTTTGATTTATAATAGGGGGGGTGAATTTTTCTAGAGTCGGTTTAATAGCTAATATCTTAGAAAGTGAGCCATTTTCGTACCACTTTGCTTGAGCGTGATCATAAATGAGTACCTCTGAATAAACTCCAAATACACAGTTGCCTTCATAATTAATCCAACCAAATAAGCCCCCCTGAGGGTAGTGTGCTTGATGAGATTTCAAACTTGGGCTTTTACCTACGGCATAATTACCAAGCACCTGACGTAACTCATTAGGATTAAATGCCTCCAACTTAATCATATCGACTGCATTGGCTGCTATAATAGAAATACTATCCTCTTTTTCAACTGAGCTATCAAAAAATATCACATCCTGCAACTGCTGTTGCGCAAATTGAGCAACTTCAATAGGCGTGTATGGGATATCTGCATTTTTCCAATAAGACATAGAGGGCATAGTTATTTATTAGCAAGTAAGCAAAAAAATACCCAGTTAAAAAAACTGGGTATTCTTTTAATCTAATTTACAAAGATTCAAAAACCCATGCAAATCCTCTGAAGTTTATAACTCCATGAGTTGTTTTTTATACCAAGATTTCACTGAAAAAATGATGATTTTAGATGAGTAAGAGGTTTGCCGAATGACCGTGGAGCGCAGTGTAAATGAGTTACTCGAGCACCACGAAAGCATGAAGCAAGCCTCTTAATCGCTAAAAGCAGCGTTTTTAAAATCAAAAAGGTATGTCGTCATCCTCCTCTATCGCGATATCCGGTGCTGCTGGAGCAGGTGTTGACTGCGACTTAGGTTGTACGGGCTTAGAGCTATAATCTCCACCTCCTTGATTGTTTTGATTGCCAGCTCCACCACCGCTACCGAGCATTTGCATACTTTCACCAATCACACGTAATCTGCTGCGTTTTTGACCTGACTGCTTGTCTTCCCAGCTATCGAGTTGTAGTCTGCCTTCAATATAAATAGGGCTTCCTTTACTTAAATATTCTTTGGCGATTTCAGCTTGGCGTGCCCACAAAGTTACATCCACAAATGTAGTTTCTACTTGGCGCTCTCCTTGATTATTGTTCCAGTTTCGATTGACTGCGAGTGCTATATCAGAAACTGCGGCACCACCAGGTGTGTAGCGCAGCTCAGGGTCACGAGTTAAATTACCTATCAGAATTACTTTGTTTACATTAGCCATAGTAGAATTGTTTAATTTAAGTAAAGATTAACGACTGCCTTTAAAAAAAGCAACCCTTTTCAAGCTAACTTGAAAAGGGTTGAAGTTTAAATTAATTTAAAGATAAGCTATCTTTAGATAGCGCGATAATGTTGTAAATGCACGCTGTCTTCAAGTGTCAAAATTGACTTAAGTTTATCAATCGCTGTAGGCTCAGCAGTAAAACAATAGTTCACATATACACCACCTGAAATGTGTTTTTGTGGGTAAGCGAAATCTTTGCGGCCTAGGTTTTGAATTTCATCTAATTGAGCTCCGTTATCTTCGATTTTTTTACCGATGACTTGTACTAACTCGTCTACTGACTGTTCACTTTGAGCTTTAAGGATGATGAGGGCTTCGTATTTTTTTGACATAATTTAAGGGTCTTTTGAAAAAATTGTTTACTTCTGCTATAAGGTCGAGCGGCTTTTGTCAACCTAAGAATAGGAAAATCTAACTTATATATAGTAGGTTATTTAGTGAATAACACGAGCTCTGTCTGCATAGGGTCGGTGGCTTCTGGTGTGATGTGCATCACAAAAGGCTCAACAGGGATATGATAAATCTTGCTGGTCAGCTTCCAATATAAGATACCTTGTAAGAGATTTCCATGTTGCTCATTCACCTTACGTAACGCTCTAATAGCAGTGGCCCGTTCGCTGAGGTTTTTAGGTTCTTGATTATAAAGTAGTAAGCGCTCGTTATCACCAGCGCCTACGACAGCATGGCCAAAACCTGCCCATGGAGCATAAGTACAATTTTCCCTATAAATATAGCCAAGTTCTGTGAACCATAGAGGCATATCTGGGTTGATGTCGTTTTTCTTTTTGACTGATTCAATAGAGCTGTAGACATCTTGCCAGCCCGCTATGAGCTCTTCTTCGAGATTAGCAAACTTAGCAGCTGTCTCTGGTGTTTCAGGGCTCGTCTGCTCCTCATTGATTTTGCCCCATTGCTCGTTGTTGTATTGAAAGCGTAGCGGAAAATACGCATTGATTCCCAATATGTCTAAATCTGACCAAAATCCTACTAGATGATAATTATCAAAATTAGCCGCGTAGGTGAGCTTACCCTTAAACTCTGAGCGCACGCTTTTAATCACACTTTTCCAATACTGCTTAATTTCTAATGAACGCTCATTAATTTGCTGTACTGGTATTTTAGCTTTATTATTTGACTCAGTGTAATTTAAAAAACCTACTTGTTTTGCCCATACTCTCTGTGCTGCTTGTTTGTCTTTGAGGTATAGGCTCAAATCTGTGTACTTATGACCTCTAACCCAGAGGCTATCTTGAGGGATTTGTCCCTCGTAACGCATGTATTTATTATATTCCGCCTCTTGCTTGCTCTCATTGAGATAAAACTCTATGATGTCAGGCAGCCCGGCACGTTGCACGCTTTGGACTAGCATTCTCATTTCGCTGCCTATACCTAAAACATCTACGCCTTCTTCTTGAGATATTTTAGCCCATTTAATAGCAAAGGATTGATACTTATTAAACCAAGAAGCCAACAACTCATCATCCTTAGGCATGATCATACCGTGCCAGAGAAATTTATTGCGCTCAAAAGCATGATCTAGAGCTACTCTTAAAATCAGTACGACTTTGAGACCTGCTTGTTTAGCCGCTCTGATTTCTGAGATAACATAAGGCTCTTGATTTTCATACCAAAGATGATCTGAATCCCAGTCTCCCTGCTTAGCGTAAACAGTGACCTCTACTGTGTTCATCTGCGCTGCTTTTAGCGACTGCACCCAATCATGGTGATCAGGCTCATTAACCGCAATGCCCCCCAGATAGAATTCAGAAGTAGCTAGTGCTAATTGTGCTCCTATCAAAAAACAGCAAATAACTTTTATCATCGCTTTATAATTATTTTTAGTAAACTTGCCTTGGTTTTGAGCCTTCTGATGGCCCTATCACACCGCGTTCTTCAAGCATATCTATCATCCTGGCTGCTCTATTGTAGCCTAAGCGTAAACGGCGCTGTAACAACGAAGTGCTTGCCTTGCCTTCTTGTCGCACAACTTCCTTACATTGTAAATACATGTCTTCATCTGCACTGTTGACCTCCTCTTCTCCATCGTCACCATTGCCAGCTGATTCAATGGCACCTTGCGCTGTTTCTTCAAAACTTTGTTCTACTTGGTAACTGCAAGCGTCGACGACAGCCACCACCTCTTCATCAGAAAGGAAGGCTCCTTGTGAACGCAGCATTTTAGATGTACCTGGCGGAAGAAATAACATATCTCCCTTACCGACAAGTTTTTCAGCTCCGCCGCCATCAAGAATCACTCGGCTATCTAAAGCTGAAGATACTTGAAACGCAATACGACTAGGAATGTTGGCTTTAATAATGCCTGTTACTACATCGGCACGAGGGGTTTGCGTAGCTACAATCAAATGGATGCCCGCGGCTCGAGCTTTTTGTGCGATACGTGAAATATTAAGCTCCACATCTTTTGAGGCTGTCTGCATTAAATCAGCTAGCTCATCAATGATAATCACAATATAAGGTATTCTATCGGGAATCTTATTTGCCTCATCTTCCATCTCTAGATCTTCTTGGGTGAAATCAGCGTCGCTTTCTAGTGCATCTGCACTATTCATGTCCTCAATAAGCGCATCGATATCGGTATCTGCTAAGTCTTCTTCTTTGAGCTCATTTTCCTCTATTTCTTCCTCCGCTAATTCACGCTTGTTAAAACTATCAAAATTACGCACTCCTTCTTTGGCAAACCAACGGTAACGGCGTTCCATTTCTGCAACAACCCAACGTAAGCCTGCAACAACACGATTAGGATCTGTAATTACGGGAACTATCAGGTGCGGGAGTAGTGCATACGACTGCATTTCAACCACTTTAGGGTCAACCATGATAAATTTGAGCTCGTCTGGAGAATATTTATACAACAGACTTGTTATAATAGCATTGATACAAACAGATTTACCTGCACCTGTAGCACCTGCAACTAATAAGTGAGGCATGGCAGCTAAGTCACCTATAACAGCATTGCCGTAAACATCTTTACCTAGAGCAATTGGCAACCGTAACCCTGGTTTGTGAAAAGCTTCTGATTCGATAAGCTCTCTAAATACGACAGGCTGTCTGACATCGTTAGGAATCTCTATACCTACAGTATCTTTACCTGGAACAGGCGCTAATATATGAATACTTTCCGCCTTGGTCGCTCTAGCTAAATCAGCCTCTAATTGAGTAATTTTATTCACACGCAGTCCTAAACTTGGGTAAATTTCATAGCGTGTAATCGTAGGGCCTTGGGTAATTGGACCTGCTGTAACTTCAACACCAAAGGCCTTAAGAGTTTCAATGATTCTTTCTTGGTTTGCCTGCAATATTTCTGGGCTAGTACCTTGTGGACCATTGTTGCTTGGAGGGCTTAATAATTCTATACTTGGTAATTGGTAAGACTTGTCTCCATGTGTTTTCAAAACAGGCGTAGCGACAATTTCAGGCTTCGATATTGAGCGTGTGGTGCTACTAGAGCTTGAAGCATTAAGTGGCCTTAATGGCTTTGCTGTTGAGTTTTCTGCTGTATTTTCTTTTGGAGGCTCAGGTGTAATTTGAGAGTCTTTAAATAGCTTTGTTTCCTTGTAGCTACTAGGCTTAGGCTCTGTAGAAAATATTTCTTCAGAAGTAGTTTCACTCTTAATTTTTGCATTTTTAGCCAACCATTTCAAACCAACAGTAATGGCTACAAAACATTGCTTCAAAAAATACCAAGGCTTGATTCCAGTAAGAGCAACCATCGCTAATAAGTAGACAATAAATAGAATAATCAAACTCCCCCATGTGCCTAAAATAGTTGTGATGGGTAGTTGCTCGGTAAGCAACCATCCGACAAATCCTCCTGGCCCCATTAAATTAAAGGTGTTCGACCACACTTGCAAATGCTCCCATCCAACGATCGCTAACCAAGCTGCAGCAGCCATGAGCATAAACAAAGCTCCTATATTTGCACGCCAAAGATAAGCTTGATCACCAAACAATCTTTGAATGCCGCGTACTAGATAAACCGCTGGCAGCAAGTATGCGGTCATACCAAAAAGAAAAAAACTAACAAACCCTAAGAAGGTTCCTAAAGCGCCTACAGTATTTTCTCTAGGGCTATTAGGCTCAGCATTATTAGCCCACTGATTAAATAATGGTTCTACTGTTTTTGAAAAGAAACTAAATTCTTTGCCTATAGGTAAATCATTAGGCGTGTAACTAAACACTGACAACCCTAACAATAAGGCAAATACAAGGTAAACTAAACCTAAATAAATAGATAAGCGACTCTTGCTAGCACTCTTAGTTTTTTTAACGGTTGCCATAATTGTGAGCTTACTGCTATTTGTGTAACTGTAAAGTATTTATTGACATGCTGTATGCGCAACCTTATCGATTTATTTATCAAATTACCTCTATCTTTATTTTGGCTTTTTAGCCTACTTTCCACATATGGCGACTAAAACAAGGCAACGACTGATTATTTTTGTCAAAAGTCCAATTGCTGGCAAAGTAAAAACTCGCTTAACGCAAGCTTCAAAATGTTCAGATGAGCAAGCCTGCTTTTATTATCAAGCTATGGTGGCTTGCGTGTTTGAACATATCAGTGATTATTCGAGTCAAATTCAACAATCTTTGAATGTGCATATTGGCTATACACTTAGTGATGATAGTAAAAGCATTAAAAAATGGCTCACCCCGTATTTACCAAATACGGACAAGATAAACGTTAGCTATTTTGAGCAGCTTGATTCGGCATGTCTAGGGGATCGTATCCATCATGCGTTTACTGATAGTTTTGCCCAAGGTTTTAGTCATGTAGGTATTATCGGCACAGACTGCGTTGACATTACTCCAAAAATTTTACACGCGCTATTTAACTCAACTAAGCCTACTATCGGCCCTACTTACGATGGAGGGTATTATGGTTTAAGCCTGCATTCTGAGTATTTTCATGATCAGCCTGAATTGCTTAAACGTTTATTTACTCATATTAATTGGAGTTGCGAAACTACTTATCAAAATACGTTGTATGCAGCTCAATCTATCCATTTAGAATTGTCTGAATTACCTAAATTACACGACATAGATTACTTTGAAGATTGGGAAAGGGCTCTGCAATCAACTCAAGGAACTTTGCTAACTACCCACCTTTCCAATTTGAGTAAGCAATTGAAGCCCTAGAAAAGAGGGAATTGTGGCTTAATTACAACATATACTTTGCTGTTTTAAAGCTAAATGGAGCTTAATTAAGCCTTGAATTTTTTTGCATAACTTCTTAGTTTCCCTCAATTAAAAATATCTATGAACAAACAAGATTATTACGATTTATTAGGCGTTAACAAAAACGCTGACGCATCTGAGATAAAAAAAGCTTACCGTAAAGCTGCTGTTAAGTACCATCCAGACAAAAACCCAGATGATGCCGCAGCCGAAGAAAAGTTTAAAGAAGTCAGTCAAGCTTACGAAATCCTTAGTGATGAGGAAAAACGTGCTGCTTATGATCGCTATGGTCACGCTGCTTTTGAAAATGGAGGTATGGGCAATCGTGGCGGTGGCGGTGGCTTTCATGATGCGAGTGATATTTTTTCTCAAGTTTTTGGCGGCGGATTTGGTGATATGTTTGGTGGTGGGGGTGGACGCAGCCGCAGACAAGCTCAGCAAAAAGGCAGCGATTTACGTTATGATTTAGATTTAACCCTCGAGGAAGCTGCAAAAGGGGTCAAAAAGACTCTAGAAATTGAAAAACAATCTGCTTGTTCAAGTTGTGACGGCACAGGGTCTAATGACGGGCAAAAGCAAACTTGTAATACTTGTGGAGGGCAAGGAGCAGTGACTCGTCAAGCTGGTATATTTGTCCAGCAAACAACCTGCCCTAGCTGTCGTGGATCAGGTTCCAATATTACCAATCCTTGTAGCAGCTGCTCAGGGCAAGGAGTCGTTAATAAGCAAGACACAATTACGATTACTATCCCTGCTGGCGTTGATTCAGGCTCACGTCTAAGAGTAGCTGGTAAAGGTGACGCTGGACTCAATGGAGCAGGAAGTGGTGATTTATATGTGTTTATTAATGTGAAACCTCATAATATGTTTGAGCGCGAAAATGAACACCTGTTTTGTAAAGTACCTATTGATTTTACCACGGCAGCTCTAGGTGGTGAGCTTGAGGTTCCCACACTTGATGGAAAGTCATCGATTAAGATACCTAAAGGCACACAATCTGAAACCATGTTCAGAATTCGTAAAGCAGGAATGCCCACTCTAAATTCAAGCTATCAAGGGGATCTGCATGTAGAGGTTCAAATCGAAGTCCCCGTACACCTTACTAGCAAACAGCAACAAAAACTCAAAGAGTTTCATGAATCTATTATAGCAAAAAATTCTCCAATTAAAGAAAGCTTTCTAAAAAAAGCTAAGCAGTTTTTTGAAAAGTAAATTAGAGATTTTCCCTATCCACCATTCATGAATCGCTACTATTTATCTCCTCAAAATTGGAGTAGCGCAACACTCAATGGTGATGAAGCCCACCATTGCTCACAAGTTATGCGGCAAAAAGCAGGTGATACCATCGAGGTTTTTGATGGTGTCGGTCATGCGGCTAAGGCGTGTATTAGTGATCTATCAAAGCAGCTTATTACTTTTGACTGGTTATCTGAGCCTATATTGCAAGAGCGGGGATCTCCACTAATTAGGGTTCATCTCTGTCTACCTAAAACTAAAGCCCTCGATTGGATTATTTTTAAGTTAGTTGAACTGGGAGTTAGCGAATTTCAGCCTTTAGTTTCGCAACATTGCACCTTAAATTTTAAAGCTCAAGATTTTGCAAAAAAAGAAGCTAAATGGGAGCGTATGTTATTAGAAGCGTGTAAACAATGTGGACAGAATTGGCTACCTATTTTACACCCTATCACTAATTATGAGCAATGGATTGAAACTCCGGCTGTTAATCAATCAAATGATTCGTTAAAAATTATGGGGGCTTTACTCCCAGAATCTAAACCTCTCTCTCAAGTCTTAAGCTCAGCTAGTCATTCTACATCAGCTGTCGATATCCTTATCGGCCCCGAAGGCGATTTGTCAGATACTGAATATAAACAAGCTATTGCGTGTGATTGGCTGCCCTGTTCATTAGGCTCCTTAGTTTTAAGGGTGGAAACAGCCATTATTTATGCTATAAGCAGTACCCAACTAAGTTTAAATTCTAAATATTAGTATATGTCTACTTTGCTTAAACACCCTCATTTAAAAACTATTCTTATTTTTGTAGGGGCATGGCTATTTTTATATCTCATACCATACGAAACAGCAGGTGGAGCAGAATCTAAATCCCTTGCTAAAATTAGCTTAGATCGCATTATTAATGGGGGGCCTAATGGCAACTGGCAACATTGTTTAGCTATTCCATTCATTATTGGTTTTTTACTATGGCGTTATCAAAGTCGTTACAAAAAACTTGTATTTAATACTTCTTGGTGGGGAGCAGGGTTTCTTATATTTTCTCTATTTCTTTATTGGTTAGGCTCTCAAATTAATCTTTACTATTTAGGTTACGTAGCGATGCATGGTATAGCTATGAGCTTTGTCTTGTGGTTAGGTGGCTGGCGCACTTTTTGGCAACTAAGCTTTTTTAGTATTTTAGGTTTTTTCTTTTGGCCTTGGTACTTTATTGGTCGAGAAATTGGGCTGCCATTACGTTTATTGGTCACGCAAATGGCTGAGCCAACATTAAATTTATTAGGTCTAGATACCCTTAAGCAGGGCACCGGATTGCTCTCAGCCCCAACAGCAACCCTTGCTATGGGTGAAAAATTTTCTATTGATGTTGCTGCTGCTTGTAGTGGATTACGCTCTCTCATGTCGCTGTTATTAATGTCATTGATTGTGGGCTATACTGCTAATCGCAGCCCCTGGAGCAGAGCGTTGTTATTTTTATCTGCTTTTCCATTGGCCGTTTTAGGTAATGTGATTCGTATTCTTATTCTTGTGTATGGCTCTATTTGGTTTGGCTCAGACTTTGCCATTGGTAAATCTGAACATGACCCTTCAGCTTTTCATATTGGTTCGGGATTAGTCATTTTTGTATTTGTATTTATAGGGCTCATGGCTTTATCAAAAGTCTTTCAAAAATATATTGATAAACCAGAAGAGGCTGAAAACTTAACGCAAAATGAAACCGCTAAACCTACAGCATACAAATCAAAAATCATCAATTGGCTGCTTCCTTGTATTGCTATAATTTTAACTATCATTATTAAGTTGCTCACTCCAGACCTACAAGTAAAGCCTGACATATCTGTACGTATGGAGCTTCCAACTAAGGTCGGATCTTACAATTCAGAAAAAGTATCGCCTACACCTGCTGAGCTCATTGGCCTACCTGAAGACACTCAATTTGTTAAACGTAGTTATTTTCCAAGCTGGGGTAATAGTTTTTATGATAAAATTAATATGGGTATTGTATTATCTGGTCAAGATCGACGCAGCCTGCATCCACCTAACGAATGTCTCATCGCTCAAGGCTGGAAAATTATCAGTGAGGAAACTCGCGTAATCGAACTATCTTTAGAACAAAAGTTGCCTATTCGTATTTTATCCTTAAGCAAGGTCATGGCTAAGTCCAAAGATTCAGGTGAGCTCACTACTTTGAACGCTTATTACATCTATTGGTGGACAGGTAATAATAAAGTAAGCGCTGACTACAATCAAATGGTAAAGAATCACTTTAGCACTATGATACGTGAGCGAGTTTATAGCCGCTGGGCTTACCCTAATTTATTAGGATTCCAGCACCCTTATGAAAAAAGAGAAGAAACACTCACTAGGCTCACTAGGTTTTTACAGTTATGCGCCCATGATTTTCAGCTCTCAGCTGAACCTTTTTAACGATGTGTTTTCGATTCTTAAAGCTACTACTCATTCTATTATTTAGTTTAGCGTTTTTAGCAGGCAGTGATGTTTGCGTTAGTAAAGCGGCATTAATGACTAGCTGCTTAGCGCTCGGACTAGCCCTCATCATGGTAGATAGTTTGTGGCTCTCAAAATCACAGAATCAAGAGATTGGAAATCAGTCTTTGTTCTCAATTTTATCTCAATATAGGTGGCACCCTTGCTGGGCATGGTTAGCTTGGGCAATATATATGGGTATTCGTATTTTACAAACGCCCAATCATCATTATCTACTAACTCATGGTTACTCCCTTATTATTGGTAGTTTAGGGTTTATAATCGGGTTCTTGCTATTATTTTATCAATCAAAGAAACCTTGGCTAATGAATGTTTGGCTATGGACTTTAGGGATAATTTGCTTCATCCAAATTATTTTCTGTATCCTTCAGTTCACTGTAGACAGTAATTTGATTGTTCATGAGCGCTCTGTGGCAAGGGAATCTGATTATGTTAAAGGCACTTACTTTTTTGAAGGTGGTTTTGGTTTATTTGCCAGTTTGATAACTAGTTTTTTAGGAGCCTACCTCTTAAGCCAATTTAAACGCTTAAAGCTGATACAAAAAATAGTTGCAGGGCTTGGTTTTGTGGTGATGATGTTTCTGACTTTTCATTCTAATAGCTTAACTGGAATGATAATTGCTTCACTCTGCTTGACCCTATTCCCTCTATTTTATTATCTAAGTTTTATAAGTATTTTTAAACGTCGCTTACAATGGAAGCTTTTAACGATTGGAGGGCTGAGCGCCGCCATTGCGGTAGTGATTGTGGGTATAATTTGGAATCAGCAACTACCCATTCAAGATCGTCTCGATATAAAGTTTTTAAGCGCTTATAATGCCAGATTACAATATGCAGATCTAGCTTTTGCTCTTATGGCAGAAAAACCTTGGTTTGGGCATGGTGCGCGCATGTTTAATCATCTGTATTTAACTGTTTATGATGGAGACTCGAGTATTTGGCATAACTATGATGTAGAGCGCGTCCATCAAGAAGTTATACAATTACTTTGCGATTATGGTATGGTAGGCCTCGCCTTATTTATCACGCCTCTTATTTGGAGTCTTATTTACTTTATTAAATTAGCAAAAGATAAAATAAAATCTCACAATACTAGTTTATATACGGAATGGTTAAAAGATATTTGGCCATTTTTCATTTTAAGTATAGCGATTTTAATAACTACTTTGGGTGATTTTTCTCTTCATTACTCTAATAATTGCTTTCTTTTAGGTCTATGTTTAGGCGCTATTAATGCATGGCTAAAGCCTCCACATAAAGAAGCTTAAACGCGATTTAACACCATAACTACTCAAGATTTTAAGGGGCTGTTGAAACTGCTTTTTGAAGCCTTTGAAAAGACTCTAAGAAATATGAACAATATACTTTTAGCTCAACGTTTATTTAAGAAATAAAGCTATCTAGCCTTAACTAAAGAAAAATAAAATATCCTAGGCTCTCTGCTTGCTTTTTTAACATTTTTACTGTCTTTTATATCTATGGAACAAGTTGTCATTATCGGAACAGGATGCGCAGGATACACCTCTGCTATTTATACGGCTCGAGCTAATTTAAGCCCACTTATGCTTTCAGGTTCTCAACCTGGTGGCCAATTAACTACTACTACAGAAGTAGAGAATTTTCCTGGCTTTCCAGAAGGTGTTATGGGGCCAGACCTCATGATGAATATGCAAAAACAAGCTGAGAAGTTTGGTGCTCGCATAGAATACCAACAGGTTGAGAATATCTCTCGTCGCGAAGATGGCATTTTTGAAATTAAAACTAATCTAGGGCTTATTGAGTCTCAAACCGTCATTATTGCCACTGGCGCAGCTCCTAGACATTTAGGTCTACCTAATGAGAAAGAACTTATTGGTCATGGATTAACTTCTTGCGCTACTTGTGATGGTGCTTTTTATCGTGATGTACCTGTAGCTGTAATTGGTGGAGGTGACAGCGCTTGCGAAGAAGCTGTATTCCTGACTCGTTTCGCTAGCAAAGTTTTCCTTATCCATCGCCGTGATGAGCTTCGTGCATCTAAAATTATGGCAGACCGTGTGCTCGCGACAGAAAAAGTCACCCCAGTTTGGGACAGCCATGTAGTTGAATATATCACTGACGAAGAAGGTGAAATGACAAGCGTCAAACTAGAAAATCTCAAAACTAATGAGCTTTCAAACCTTGACGTCAAATGTGTATTTGTAGCTATTGGACACGTTCCAAACAGTCAGTTCCTCGGTGACTTAGTTGATTTAGATGATAATGGTTATATCAAACAAATCCCGGGCACTACTTCTACAAAAACTAGCGGCCTTTTTGCCGCAGGTGATGTTGCTGACCATGTTTACAGGCAAGCTATTACTGCAGCTGGGCAAGGCTGCGCCGCAGCTATTGAAGCAGAGCGTTTTTTAGCTGATGCTTAATAAACGTCAGTAGTACACTGACGACTAATCAATGACCTATCCACTTATCGATGAACCTTCCTCTCATACTTAAATATAGTGTTATTAGCCTAAGCTTGCTTGGTTTAGCTGCTTGTAACCCAAAATCTAGTGAGGTAGTTATCACCGAAACTAGAGAGGTCACTAATCGTGATATATTACCTCAGCTTTTCGCTTCGAGTGAAGATCAGTTTTTACCTCCTCAGGCCAAACAAGCGTTAGCTCCAACAAAAGCACCCGCACAGCCAGGAGGAGAAAAACACCCAAGTGGACTGCATGCTGACTATATTGGCAAAGATTGGCAACCTATTGCGAGCACACAATTTAGAGTTTTAAATTATAAATTTCCTACAGGTGAAATTTATGTTTCTATTAGTGGTGGAGGTTTAATCCCTAATATCAATCGTTGGCTACGCCAGTTTCAAGCTCCAACTATCACTGATTTGTCTACACTTTCAAAAGCTCCTCTAGGCAATAACCTCCAAGCTTACATTGTAGAAGCTTCAGGCTCATACTCCCCAGGAATGGGTAGACCCAACAAAGAAAATCAAGCTCTACTAAGCGCCATAGCCGCCTACCCACAAGGAGCTCCAAATGAATTTATCAGCGTTAAACTTATTGCTGATGCTCCATTGAGTGACAATTTAAAACAAGACTTCTTCACCTTTATCGAAAAACTCCATTGGAATGAATAAAACATTAGCCCGCTCTTGGGGTGGTAAAATTTTTAATTACTTAACCAGCTTAAGCTTTGCTTTAGTTATTCTTTCGTTATTATTTCTCCTCACTTGGTTGAGTACCTTAGAGCAAGTTGAGCAAGGGTTGTTCGAAGTTTCTAAAAAGTATTTTAGCAAAGATACTGTATTCTTCTTTCCTGAACTTGATGGCAAAACGCTCTATATACCCTTGCCCAATGCCTACTGGGTTTGTGTTTTGCTCTTTATTAATCAGCTTTTAGGTGGAATTATCAAGATTCGCAAAGGTTGGAAAAATATAGGTGTTATTATTTCACATTCGGGAATTTTAGTCCTCATGATAGGGGCATTCATTACTGCTGAATTTGAAAAGCGTGGAAACCTCCTACTCTACGAAGGAGAAAGCAGCTCACTTGCGTCTTCTTATTTTGATTATTCTATTGAGATTTCTGAAATCAAAGATAATCAAATCAGTGAAATCCATGTTATTTCTGGGAAAAACCTACGTAAGCACGATAAATTTAATTTACCTAATCTACCTTTTGATCTCGTCCGTAATGATTATCGAGAAAATGCACTTGCTGTTTCTACAAAATTCACTGCTAGAGAGAAAAGCGCCAAAGTTATTGATGATTTCTTCCTCAAAGATTATAAAAAACCAGATGCCGCAGAGCAATGGCTAGCTTCTGTAGAGGTCGAGTTAATCCCTAAAGATTCAACGCAAAGTAAAGATAATTTTTTTCTAGCTGCTAATAATTTTGCGCCCAAGACTGTAAAAGTCGCAGACAGAGTATTTACCCTGAGCTTACAAAAAGAATATTGGCCATTACCTTACGAAATTGAGTTGACAGAATTCTACCATGAATTCCACCCTGGAACACCAAGACCCAAGGTCTTTGAAAGCCAAATTAACCGTATTCATAGTAATGGCAGCAAAATTCCAGTAAAAATTGAAATGAATAAACCTATGCGTCATGAAGGAATTACATTTTTCCAAGCCAGTTGGGGACCCCCAGAAGGCGCTCCAGATAGAGAGCTCTACTCTGTATTTGAAATAGTGCACAATCCTGCGGACCAATGGCCTAAATACTCTCTATATATCACTAGTTTAGGTTTACTTATTCATTTTATCATGAAGCTTAGCCTCTTCCTTAAAAGTGCATTTGCTAACAAGCCAAAAAAATCATGAATGTAAAAACTTCAACTCCTGCTAGTACATCTAAAAAATGGCCCATTTATATAGGTCTGATAAGCTTTCTTATCGTGCTTAGTATGATGGCGCGCACATTAATGCCGCCCAAAACTTATCGTATACTTGATAATTATAAACCTTGGTCAGAAGAAGTTATAGAAACCGTTAAGGTCATACCCCTACAAGATGGCGGCCGCATTAAGCCCCTCGAAGTTTACGCCAACTATACGCTACTCAAACTTTACGGTGCTCAAACTATTAAAATTCAAAAAAATGGAGAAAATATCAAAATTAATGCCACCCAATGGTTACTTGATGTCTTATTTAGACCTGAAATTGCAGATGACATACCTAGCTTTCGTGTTGATAACGGAGAGCTGCTAGAATCACTAGGTCTAGAGATTAAAAAACAACGAGACAGATATAGTTACAATGAAATCAAAGATGTTCAAAATAAACTTTTTGAATTATCTAGAGTTTATTTAGATAATCAAGGCGATGAGAAACTACCACTGTTAGAAAAACAAACAGTAGCTCTAGCACGTTCCGTTGAAAGTTTTATTATTTTAAAAAACTATTTCAACTTCGCTCGTCAAAAATTTGATTTAGTTATCCCCGATGCAAATGGTGAAGAAAAGCTGCAACAATTTTCTCTATCTAGCATTCTTACTTCGATGCCGCAAATTCACCAAACTATCATCGATTACAGCGCAGAAAACCCTAATCAATTACCTCAACATATTGAGCCTTTACTGAATCAAATCACTCAGAACGCCAATGAATCTAAATTTGAACTCATGCTTTTTGCGCCAGAAAAAGGGAGCAAAGAATGGTTACCTGCTGGTGAAGTTATTTGGAGTATTGCCCAACTCCAAGATGAAAATTGGTCTGATAAAATTATCCAAGTTGTGGCTGCCGAGCAACTCTATGAATCTATAGTCAATCTTAGTGATATAGATGCTATTACCCCAGAGGTTAAAAATGCCTCATTAAAACTCATTAAAGACTGGAATGAGCAACAATATAAATTAATGAATGAAGTAAGCGCCACTCAGGCTGAACGTTTATTATTAGAACATACTTTTACAGAGCAAAACTTTACTTACCTTTCTTTGGTCCTATTTATTATAGCTTTTGTTTTTACTATTTTTAGTTGGTTACAACCCGCAAGCCTAGCGGGTAGATTATTACGCTATGCACAAACTATCTTAGTTACTATCGCAATTATTATTGCTACTATCGCCATTGTTCAGCGCTGCTTAATTATGGAACGCCCCCCTGTAGGCAACCTCTATGACACCATTCCTTTTATCACTGTTTGCGCAGTACTTTTCTGCCTACTCTTGGAAGTGCTCTTTAAGAAAATGAAGCCTAACAGCTACTTTTATGGGTTATCAGCTTTAATTGGTCTGCTCGGCCTATTTTTAGCACGCAAATATGAATTTTACACAGCGCAAGATCCGATGGACCCACTTATTGCTGTTTTACGTTCGAATTACTGGTTGTCTACACACGTAATTACCATCACTCTAGGCTATAGCGCTGGACTACTAACCTCCGCTCTTAGTCATGGGTTTATCACGCTTAAATTATTCAAATTAGATCAAGATAAAAGCCTAGAGAGACTCCTTACGCGCATGGTTTATGGCTGTTGTTGCTTTACCTTATTGCTATCACTTATTGGCACAGTTTTAGGTGGAATCTGGGCTAATGACTCGTGGGGTCGTTTCTGGGGATGGGATCCAAAAGAAAATGGTGCGCTCATGATTGTTTTATGGAGCTTAATTATGCTTCATGCGCGTTTAGGTGGCTATATCAAAGCTTGGGGGTTACACATTTTGTCCGTTATAGGTGGTTGTGTGATTGCGTTCTCATGGTGGCACGTTAATTTTTTAGGTATTGGTTTACACAGTTACGGTTTTACTGATGGAGAGCAGACGCTTTGGTATTTCTATGCTGTTGAATTAGTCGTAGTGATTCTTGCTATATTCTTAATGTGGCTAGAAAAAAGACCCAAAAAACCTATTGCTGCCTAATCAACATTAAACAAACCTTAATAGGTAAATCTATTAAAAATACATAATGGCCAAATCTCCTCTATTCCAAAGTTTACTTGATATATTTGAAGCTAAAAACTGGCAAGCTGAAATAGTAGATCAAAAAAAAGAGGTCATCCATTCACTCTTTGAAGCCCATCACTCAAAAATTCATGTATATGCCCAAGTGTTTCTACCTATTAACACGCTTAGCATTATTACTGAGGCCCCTTTAGCTGTTGATACAGCCAAACATCTGTCTGTATTGTTTGAGCTTATTAACCGGGTCAATAAACTTCTTGTTCTCGGGAATTTTGAATATGATCTAGATCGTGAACAATTAGTATTTAAAATAAGTCATATATCTGAAAGCTCTCAATTATCAGAAAAAATTGTAGCCTCCATGTTACACAGTTCTATCACTGAGCTCGATAGGCTCATTCCTTGTGCAAGCACTATACAAAAATCTAACTTAGCAGACTTACTATCACTCTCTGTGGGCAGTTTATTAGAAAGACAAGACTGGGTACCTAAAAGTAACGAGAAAAACCAATCTAGTAAGTAATTCTACTATTTATTCTACTCCATTAAGTAAATCAAAGCTAATTTGAATCGTCTGCGTAGAATTACCACGATTTGAGATGCTAATTTCCTTAACTCTATTATACCACATACGAGAACGAAATTCTCTAATTAGGTAAAACAAGTCCTCTGCTGGCCCTGAAATATTAAATTGAATCTTTGTAACTAGATCACTAGAACCTTTCTCAAATGATAAATTATTAATTTGCTGCTCTAATTCATCAGATAAGTTGTAAACTTTTTGTAAATTAAACGTATTTTGCGAAGGGAAAAATAGTTTTTCCTCAATTATAAAAAGGTAATTCTCGATTTTCCCTTGATATTCAACAAGTTTATTAATTTGCTGAGAATTATAATTATAAGCGCTTAATTTACTTTCTAATTTTTCAGCTTTTTGAACAAGCTCTTTCTTGATATCTAATTTGGTTTTCACGAAATATAAGCAACCAGCAGTAGCTATAATCGCAGACCAAAACCCCCATGACTTAACATGTGCTTCCACTAAAATTTCAACATGTGTTTTCTTTTTCATTATTTATTAATGGCTGTTTTAATCTTATAATTATAATTATAAGTTGATAATAATGAAGCCTCGGTTTCAAGTTGGTAGTCACTACCTAAAACTTTGACAATATCTTCTTTATATAGCTCAATCGCTTCCAAATCTGTTGTCACGCCTTGTATATTCAATTCAAAAGGCATCTTTGTTTGTAGATTCAAATTTTCTTTTAGTGATATTTCAGAAATCTCCATAGTTACAGGCTTTAACTCAACGATACTGTTTATTAAACCTGTGACATCAATCTCTTTTGATAAAAACCCATTAATTTTATTTAATTGCGCCTCATAAGACTGGATCTCTGCTTGGTAATTAAGTGCTTGTTGATTGGTTTGGCTTAAACGATTAATTTGAGTAGTGTTTCCTTTTGATCTTTCTTGCAGTTCCTGCACTTCAAGATAATTTATATAAGTGTAAAGAGCGCTTGCAAAAGCCACTACTAAGAATACTAATAAACAGCGCCTAGTTGCTTTAGATCTATAATAACTTATAGAAAGTTTAGATAATTTAATATTTTCTGCCCAGATCATTATTTTTTAATTAAATCTAAAATTGGTAATGCTTGCCTTATTAGTTCCGCATCTGTTCCCTCATCAATATTCTCTATTATTTCAGGATCTATTCCCTCATAAAGTAACTCTAAACTCTTAATTAAATAACTTGCTCCAAGTTTTTCTTTTAACTGTAAATATAGGGGCTTTGAGTACACCTGAAGCTTATCAATATTTTTCTTTAAACTACCCTCAATTTGAGAAAGCATCAAATTTAATTTACGTGGTAATTCATCAAAGCTCATAAGGTCTAAAGAAGCTGCATATTCAATGCCTTTCTTACTATACACAATAATACTAATTTTTGTATGATCCTCAATATTAGAATAAAGCACTAAATTAAAATAGTCATTATCAATCTTACTCGCATAATGATTAAAACATGAATGGTAAATTAAGCCATCTAGTTGAAAAATTCTTGGAAAATAATACTTTTTCTTAAATAAAGCCATATCAAAATCAAGCAAGCTCTCTAAATGAATGCCTTGCACAAAAACTCTCTTGCCTATTTTATCAATATCTTCATCTAAATCACCTAAAACTGCACCTTTAGCATTAAAATAGGTAATCCTATTTTCATTAACATCTATATAATGCTCACTTTTTATAATCGCATTAACCTTCTCCTCTACACGTGTTCTATTTTTAGGTAATTTAACCCCAACAAAAAAATGAGGCAAACAATCAACAACCATCGTTGCATACGCATTTTTATTTACTTTTAAAGCTGCCAACGCCTGCACTTGACTTAAATCAGGCACACTAGTAATAACTATTTTTTTCTTAATCTCTTTTATTTCTAGCACTGCATTGCGCTGAAAAACAATAAAATGGTTTTTATACTTTTTGTTAAGCTTCATAATAATCAACACCTAAATTCTGAGCTAAGTTAAAAGGTTCTGCTGCCTTTTTTAAGGCTTCAGTCTCCGTAATCTGCCCTTCTCTGACTAACTCCTCTAAACGCTTATCTAGAGTAATCATCCCCAGCTTTTTGCCTGTAATTAAATCGTTATTAATCTTATGTGTCTGCCCTTCGCGAATTTGTTGAGCAATGGACTTAGTATTGACCAAAACCTCACAAGCTGCGATACGCCCTCCCCCTACTTTTTTGCATAAAGTTTGAGAAATAATAGCCACTAAACCCGAGGCTAATTGCGCTCTAATTTGATCTCGGCTATCCCCTGGAAACACATCAATAATCCTATCCACAGTCTTTGCAGCACCTGTCGTATGCAAAGTACCCATTACTAAGTGACCTGTTTCAGCTGCAGTCAGAGCAGCCTCTATAGTCTCTTTATCCCTAAGCTCGCCTACCAGTATCACATCTGGATCCTCCCTCAAACAATCACGCAACCCATCCAAAAAGCTAGGACAATCCTCTCCAATCTCTCTTTGAATCATCAACGAACTACCATGTTGATGAATAAACTCAATAGGATCTTCTAGCGTAATAATATTATGCTTATTACGATTACCAATATAATTAATAATCGAAGCAAGAGTTGTACTCTTACCCGAACCTGTCGGGCCAGTTACCAAAATCAGACCACGCGGCCTATCCAGCTGCTTAACCACCAGAGGATTAAATTGCAATTTTTCTAACGGAATAATCTCCTCAGGAATTTGACGCATCACCAAGCCAAAAGCTCCTTTAGCAATATAAACATTCACCCTAAAACGACACTTCCTCGAAGGTAAAGCAATCGCCTTATCAAAACTCTTATTTTTTGCCAATTGCGCAATCTCAGTATCGGTTAAACCTTGTTTGACTATACTCGCAGTATCTTCTGGCCTCATGATAGCCTCTCCATCTGGAGCTATATCACCACTCACCCTATAGCAAATAGGGGCCAACGGAGCAATATGAATATCAGAAGCACCTACATCAACCGCACGCTCTAAAATACCAGTTAAAGAAATCATAAATTAGTTAAAATACTTAAAATCAATATATACCACAAAAGAGTATCATCTACTTACTTAAACTAAATTAAGTCGATAAGTCACGCTATTTTTACTTAATCATTTATAATTAACCTATAAATCATTAAAATCAGCTAAAGCTTCTACAGCCCTAATCTGCACATTTTTATCTGTTCTACTCATCAAACCCGTAATCACCTTACCTGGTCCTAACTCTAAGAAATTCTGCTGACCCTCAGCAATAAGCTTCAACATAGACTGGCTCCAGCGCACAGAGCCTGTCACCTGATTCACCAAATCAGCCTTAATGGCAGATGCCGTATTAGGCTTCTCTGTGGAAAAATTACTAATCACAGGAATTTGAGGATCAGACAACACCTCATCCTCAAGCACTTTAGCCAAGCCCTCCTGCGCCGACAACATCAACTGTGAGTGGTACGCTCCTGCTACTTGCAACTCCTTAGCCATCCTAACACCTCTCTCTTTAGCTAAGCCAACTGCCTTAGCAATACCTTCCTTAGTACCTGATAACACAATCTGACCTGGAGCATTATAATTAGCCACATCTACTCCGCAATCCGCAGCCAATTGCTCAACCGCCTCAACCTCACCACCAATCATAGCAGCCATCGTACCAGCCGTATTCAAACAAGCCTCCTCCATCAAAGCGCCACGCTTAGCCACAATACTCAAACCCTGCTCAAAGCTAAACGTCCCAGCAGCAGCATGCGCCGTAAACTCGCCTAACGACAAACCAGCCGCGCCAACAATCTTTAACTCGGGAAACTTTGCCTTAAGTAATTGCAACGTCACATAACCATGCAAATACAAAGCCGGCTGACAATAAGACGTACGCGTAAGCTCCTGAGCAGGCCCCTCAAACAACACCCGCAAAAACTCATCCCCCAACACCTCACGAGCCCTATCAAAATAAGGTTTAGCCATAGGCTCCTGCTCATAATAATCTAAGCCCATACCAACCTTCTGCGCGCCCTGACCTGAAAATAAAACAATAACGGATGAATTCATAATTTTTGATTTAACAAATTACACCCCAAAAAACAACCTTTCTATACACAACAGCGCTCAGCATCCATGAACCAAACTTGCAACCACCAGAATGATCTACGCAAAAACTGCACATGGGACATAGTAGTGGAGTAAGTAATGCCAAGAGGTGGGTTATGTAAAATAAAGAAGGGCAAATATTAGTTAAGCCTTACGGATTCGAACGCGTTGGGGCACAACGCTCTCCATTGACATAGCGATTCAAGAGCTCACGCATCTCGTTAACCTTATCAGGGTATTCGATATAGAGGTTCTTCTTTTGTCGAGGGTCTTCTTTAAGATTGAAGAGCAAGCCTGGACTGTCTTTGGGGTAAGCTTTTAAACCAAAATATTCAAGATACTCTTTTTTCTCTACTGAAGCTCCAGTATGTGCATTGATTAGCACCCAATCGCCTTGACGCAAGGCATATCTATCTTTGTTAGTATTCTGAACGGTTGCAACACGTAACGGGCGCTGATAGCCATCTCCTGTGAGTACAGGCAATAGATTATAACTGTCGATGGCCTCGTCATTACTAAGTTTGTAGCCACTAAGCTCCGCAAAAGTTGCAGCAAAATCAACTTGGCTTACCACTTCATCAGTGCGAGACGCTGCTTTTACTTTTGCAGGCCATTTAATAATGAAGGGCACACGATGGCCACCTTCATAGAGGTCACGTTTAACGCCTCTTAAGTCTCCAGAGCTCCATTGATCATACTGCTTAAGCCTCTCAAAAGCATGATTTTCTGTGCCATTATCGGCGGTAAAAATGACGATAGTATTTTCGGCGAGACCTTTTCTCTCTAACGCGTCTATCACTTTACCTACCATGGCATCGGTTTCGATGACAAAATCACCATAATAGCCAGCCTCGGATGTGCCATGAAACTCTTTGTTAGGAACGATTGGGTAATGCGGAGAATTAAAAGCAAGGTAAGCAAAGAATGGTTTATTTGCATCTTGCTCTTCAATCCACTCTACTGTCTTCTCAGTAATAGTAGGAAGAATTTCATAAGGGTTCCAGCACTCTGCCATAGGGCCTTCTCTAAAACTACCGCCACCAGCGAGAGGACTCGACTTAATGACTGGCTTAGTCGGGATAGTAAGAAAGCGATCATTTTCTATCCAACAATAAGGAGGAAAGTTAATCGTTCCATCGCCAAAATAGCGATCAAAACCCTGATCTAGTGGTCCACCTGGAAATGGCTTTGTCCAATCATAAGAACTGGCTAGAGTCTTTTTTCCGCTAACTCCTGGTTTGCGAATAGCATCCCAATCCCAACCTAAATGCCATTTTCCAAAACAAGCCGTGCTATAACCCTGCTGCTGAAGCATGCGCGCTATGGTAAATTCCTCTGGTTCAAAAACAGGTTTACCAAAAGCATTCACAATGCCATGGAAGCGACGCCAATGATGCTGACCAGTTAGTAAAGCATAGCGACTAGGTGTGCAAATGCCTGATGAACTATGTCCATCGCTAAAGGTCATGCCTTGCTCAGCGAGTTTATCAAGATTAGGTGTTTGAATTTTTGCTTTGGGGTCGCCATAGGATACGTCAGCCACACCCATATCATCGGCATACAAGATAATTATATTAGGGAGGGATTTCGCGTAAAGCCCGTAGGAGTATGCAGCAACTAAGTAAGCCGTCGAAAATAATTTAATTAAATCATTCATTCTTTTAATAATTAACATCACACTACACGACAAAAAAATTAATGATACCATAAGGTATTTGATTCGCCCAGCCAAGCTTTGGCTGTCTCTCACCCCTTGTTTCTTTAAAATATAGTATAAATGACTAGATTTAAGAGCAGTGATTGTTTTTAAATTGAACCTGCTAAGGGCTTACACTCCAGAATGCATTCTGGAGTGTAAGCGGCAGAGCATGAGATTGGTGACCCCTAGTAGCTAGACTACGTGTAAAAGCCTAATCCATGCTTTGCCTTCACTCTTTATCTCGAACAGTTGGTTGAACCATTGAGCTTTTAAAGCCTAGTGAGTTCGTAATTACAAGTATGAGAGCTGATGTGAGATTAGCATAATTATTATTTATCTATCAAGTATTATGAATCAATCAGACGTAATTTATATCGGTGTGGATGTCTCTAAAGCTACTTTAGAGATTTACTGTGATAATCAGCAGGCTTTGAATATTCCTAGCTCTGTTGATAATCATAAACTAGCTATTACCAAGCTTATCAATAAGCTTAGTAAGTATGATGTGCATGTGGTCTTCGAGGCTACAGGTGGTTATGAGCAATGTTTACTATTGTTGCTTCAAGAGACCGCGATTAAAGCCTCTTGTGTAAATCCTGCTTTGGTGCGTAGTTATGCTAGAGCTTGCGGTGTGTTAGCTAAGACAGATGCTATTGATGCTCGTATTATTGCTGAGTATGGCTGCAAGTTTAATCCTGATGTTACTCAACCTGTAGAGCCTTATCTTGCTGAGTTACATGATATTGTTAGTTATAGAAAGAAGCTTACTCAAGAGTTAATCCGTGAAAGAAAACAGTTGGAGCATCCTCGTTCTAAGGTTGTGACTAAGATAGTTAAATTGCGTATTAAAGCCCTGGTTAAGCAGGTAGCTCAACTCGAAGCTGAGCTAGTTGCCATTAAGCAAGAGCATACGGCTGTTCGTGAGTCAGTTGATTTATTGAGTCAAACTCAAGGTGTAGGTGAACTTACGGCTTTTTCTTTATTATCTGCTATGCCTGAGTTAGGCAAAATTAACAGATATCAAGCTGCTGCTTTAGCTGGTCTTGCTCCTTTTAATCGAGATAGTGGCAGAATGATGGCTAAACGTTCTATTTATGGGGGTAGACGTGAGATTAGAGAGGCTTTGTATATGGCTGCTTTATCTGCGAGCAAGTGCAACCCTGTGTTACGTGAGTTTTATCAGAGATTAGTAGCTAACGGTAAACCTAAAAAAATAGCTCTTACTGCGGTTATGCGTAAGTTATTATGTCACCTCAATCATACAATGTATCAGTACCTCAAAACTCAAAAATTAGTCGCCTAATAAGAAAGTTTTTAAAGACAGTTGCTCGAGGGGGCTTCTCGAATGCTCAAGCATTCTGCGAGTCTTATCAGCTGCACTACTCGTTTACTGATTTTGTTCTTAGGCAAGGCGTGAGAGCCAACTGGTATATGCATACCAGTTAAGGGAACAACACAGCATAAGGGCAAAAGAGCTATGGCTTCTTTTATTTTATTAAAG
>JGI20154J14316_10000294_pt1 | contig 44835 bp, 32 predicted proteins | sample COG_04_FD_14316 | JGI IMG/M metagenome (IMG submission 14316)
TCTTGGGGGTCGGTCCTTTGATTTTTGATTCTTTCATTGATTATTTGAATTTTCATTTAACTTCTTAATTAATTCTTGTCCTTCTTTATTGCTCATCACCCATCTCTTAGCATTACTTACTTCACTACTATGTCCCATGTGTAGTTTTTGTGCAAGCCATTCTGCGTTGACTAATACTTGTTTTTCTTTCGTGAGTTTAGGTATAGGCGGGAATTCTGTTTAGTTATGAAAGGTAAAAGAACTGCCCCCAATTTAACAGTGATTTGAGTATTTTTATTTTGAGCTAGTCAATCGTCAGGTAAAGCCCGAGTGGGATTATGCTCATTGCTGCGCAATGACCCTCTGCAAGTGACTATGGCTGTCGCCATATTTTATTTATCAACACTAATGTGCTTAGCTGCAGTCGATTATGAGCAAAGCTCATCGTCGAAATCCACTCGGTTCGCCACCATAAAAAAACCTGCACCAAATGGTGCAGGTTTTAAAGTGGCGGAGAGAGTGGGATTCGAACCCACGGTGAGTTGCCCCACGCCGGTTTTCAAGACCGGTGCATTAAACCAGGCTCTGCCATCTCTCCTAAAAGCTTTTCTTGGTACCAGCGGAGGGACTCGAACCCTCACAAGCAAGGCTCGCCGGATTTTGAATCCGGTGCGTCTACCAATTCCGCCACGCTGGCATTCCAAGTATTGTAGACCCTGGTGTCTACAATCAAAGAGGCGCTTGATATAACGAATCTAATTCAAGTTGTCAAAGATTTATTATTAAATAATTTCTGTAGATGTGGCATCCTGCTCTTCTTTGACTTTAGCTTTAACTTTTTCGTCACTAATCTCATCTATGTCTAACTCTTGGCTATTCATGATATAGTAACGAGGATCGTCAATAGATGTCGCGATAAAGCCGTCTAAGCTAGGGTCTGCTTTAAGTAAAATCAGCTGACATTCGGGACTGAGATGCTTTAGAATCACTTGCTTGCCTTCATCACGATATTTTTGGGCTAAAATTTTAATCGCTTCAACACCTGAGTAATCACAAACCTTGGATTCCATAAAATCAATTTCAACTTTAGCAGGATCGGTTTTGACTTCAAAACGTGTGTTAAATGTTTGAATAGCACCAAAGAACAAAGGCCCCCAAATATCATAAACTTTAGTTCCGTCTTCTTTGAAGCGGATACGAGCTCGAATCATGGTGGCATTTTTCCAAGCAAAAGCGAGCGCAGAAATAATCACACCCACGAATACAGCAATCGCTAAATCAAAGATTACCGTAACTACAGACACGGTAATAAGCACAACAGCATCTGCCTTAGGTATTTTGCGTAGAATTCTAAAACTTGACCAAGCAAACGTTTCTATCACCATCATAAACATCACACCTATAAGAGCTGCAATCGGGACTTGCTCGATATACTTATCTGCAAATAAAATGAAGACAAGTAACGTAACCGCCATAATAATACCAGAGAGTCGTCCTCGACCACCTGCTTTGATATTAATCACGGTTTGACCAATCATACCACAACCGCCTGTACCTCCAAAGAGACCACTTACAATATTACCTGCACCTTGAGCCACACACTCACGACTTGCTTTACCTCTAGTTTCGGTAAGTTCATCAACTAAATTCATCGTCATTAATGATTCAATCAGCCCCACTGAAGCAGCTAAGAAAGCAAAGGGTAGAATAAACATCAATGTATCCATATTAAATGGTAAGTATTGCCAAAAGTCTTGATTGATACTAGGCAATTCACCCTTAAGACCTGTGCCACCACCATCTATAATATAAGAACCAACTGTACTTACATCCATTTTAAAGATAATAGCTACACCTGTGGTGATAAGTATTGCAGTCAATGCTGCTGGTATTTTTTTGCTCAACTTAGGAAGTCCCCAACATAATCCCATGGTCAATAATACGAGCGCCAGCATCCACCAGAGCTCTGGGCTGTCTAATTTCATCCATACACTTTTGTAATGAGTTACACCACCTTCATCCACATAAGTTTCTTTGTTGGTGAACATTTTGACCTGAGCCCAAAAAATCACAATAGATAAACCATTAACAAAACCCATCATCACTGAATGCGGAATCAAGCGCACAAATCGACCTAACTTAAAGACTCCAGCTACGACTTGAATGAGCCCCATGAGCATCACTGTTGCCATTAAAAAGAAAATACCTATATTGTTTTTGATGTGATCGGGCATATCTATCGCCACTTCCTGCACATGATCACTCAAAATCATATGAGCAAAAACCACAGCCACAGCTCCAGCTGCTCCTGAGATCAAACCAGGTCTACCACCAAAAATAGCAGTAATTAAACCCACCATAAAAGCTCCAGATAAAGCCATCAAAGGATTAATATGTGCCACAAAAGCAAAAGCAACAACTTCTGGAATCATCGCTAATGACACCGTAATTCCAGCTAAAACATCATTTTTGACCCCACAGGTAAAATCATTAAAAAACTTTTTCATAGTTGTAAGCGCAAAAAATGAAACGTGAACCCCTAAATGTCAATGCTCCTCTGTGTAAATCTCATTAATTTTGCTTTATATCTGCACTCATTTATCCTACCTTAGGTCGCATATGTCGCACAAAAGTAATTTCGAGATTCTCCATGATCCTGCACTCAATAAGTCATTGGCATTTAGTCATGAAGAGCGGGAAAAATTAGGCTTAAGAGGCTTACTCCCATTTGCGACTAGCACACAACAATTGCAAATTAAACGTGTGCTTAATAATCTCGAACGCAAAAACTCAGATATAGAGCGTTACATATTCCTCTCTCAACTAGAAGACCGCAATGAGAGGCTCTATTACCAGCTAATCATTGAGCATATTCAAGAGATTATGCCCTTGATTTATACCCCTACCGTAGGCCAAGCATGCAAGGAGTTCTCGCAAAATTTCCGCCAAGCCAAAGGGTTTTATATCAACCCTAATGACAAAGGCCATATACACTCCATGCTCGATAACTGGAAAGAAGACGACATTCGCACTATTGTGATTACCGATGGACAACGCATTTTAGGCCTAGGCGATTTAGGAGCCAATGGCATGGGTATACCTATTGGCAAACTCGCACTATACTCGGCTTGTGCAGGCATTGACCCTAGGCACTGTTTACCTGTCATGTTTGATATTGGTACTAATAATGAAGAGCTGCGTCACGACCCTCTCTATCTAGGTTACCCTCACCCTCGCATTGACGATGAAGCTTATTTTGAGCTGATGGATGAATTTATTCAGGCCGTTCAAGACAAGTTCCCCAAAGCGCTGATTCAGTTCGAAGACTTTTTAGCTCCCAAGGCATTCAAACTCCTCAAAAAATACCAAAATAATATCTTATGCTTCAATGATGATATCCAAGGTACAGGCTCAGTGGCTCTTGCTGGACTCTACGCCGCGCATCGTATTTCAGGAGTTGATTTTGCTGATTTGAAAATTTTATTCTTAGGTGCCGGCTCTGCCTCAACTGGCATGGCTAATATCATTGTCTCAGCTCTCCAAGCAGAAGGGATCAGCCTCAGCGAAGCTCGCCAACGCTTCTGGTTCTTTAATAAAGAAGGGCTCATCAACCCACAAAACCCTGGCTTACAAGATTTTAACCTACCTTTTGCTCATGATATCGAAAACATGAGTATTGAAGAAGCCATCGCCACTCACCAACCACATGCTATTATTGGCGCTACTGGTGCACCAGGTAGCTTTACTCAAAGTATTGTCGAAGCTATGAGTACTGTCAATGAGCGCCCTATTATTTTTGCCCTGTCTAATCCTACTTCCAAAGCCGAATGCACAGCAGCAGAAGCCTACCAATGGAGCCATGGTCGAGCTATATTTGCCAGTGGAAGCCCATTTGACCCTGTTGAATATCATGAAGAAAACAATACTACTCGAGCACCACGACAGCTCGACAATGACGGCAGTAACGCTAAAAATGTTTCTCTAACCCATACTCGCTCAGTTTTAGATGGTACTGACGCTATTGGAGAGAACGTGGAGCACAGTGTAGATGACGCTACTCGAGCACCACGACAGCTCGACAATGGCGGCAGTAACGCTAAAAATGTGCGAGTATTCCACCCTAGACAAGGCAACAATGCCTATGTCTTCCCTGGTATTGGCTTAGGAGCCTTAGCTTGTCAGGCTCGCACGATTCCTGACGAGCTTTTTTTCACGGCAGCAAGAGCTTTGGCCTATCAAGTTGATGAGCAGGACTTGGAACATGGCTCTATTTATCCCCCTCTTGAGGAAATTCGCTCGATGTCTTTGGCGATTGCTACAGCAGTTGCAGAAAAAGCCTACGAATTAGGTATTGCTCAACTCGAAAGACCAGCTAACCTTACAGAGTATATTAAGAGTATTATGTACGATCCAACGTATTAACTTTTTAGTGTGAACTTTTTTTATGAGTCATCAAGCTTCCTTCCTCCTCTCAAAACTCAGTGATGCTTATGATAAGCAGCGTTTACCACACGCCTTACTTATCACGAGTCAGTCTAAGTCTGCACAGGAGACTCTAGCATCTCAGCTATGTGATTATATGATTGATTCAGCGCAGGAGGCACTTGCGGGAGGCGGCTTACTTGATGATCTTGGTTGGGATGAACCCATTGATTTAAGTCTCGCAGAAGAACCAGAAGCGGCTACGACCTCAGCAGTTACAACAGAAGAGCTCGGCATCGTTCAAAGCAGTGAGTTTGTACGAGTTGTTACACCTGCTTCTAAGTCTCGCAAAATCAAAATCGATTCTATTCGAGAATTAGAACAGTTCTTCTCACAAAAAAGCGCTCAACACCAAGCCAAAGTCGCCATCATCAAAGATGCTGACAGAATGACTGTAGAGGCTCAAAATGCCTTTCTAAAAACTTTAGAGGAACCCCCGCAAGGCTGTTACTTAATTTTGCTTAGCTCTGAATTACATCAGCTCCTACCTACCACTCGTTCGCGTTGCCTCGTTCTTCCCATTAGTGATCAAGGTCAACCACAAATCCATGATTGGCAACTAGAGCTCATTCCTGCCCTCGAAATGACGCTCAAAACTGACTTTAGCGATGAAGTCCAAGCCATCATAGCGCAACGATATTTCCAAAATTTACTTGCAGAGCGCAAAGCCTTAATTACCAAAGAGCAAGAAGCCCAATTTAAATCAGATACCAAAGATTACAGTGATGCCACTTATAAAACATGGGTTAAAGATGAAGAAACCAAACTAGAGGCTCTCATCGAAGCTCTTTATTTAGAAGAACGCACTCAACTGATTCAGCTCTGCCAATACTGGTTGGGTGAACTTATTTTACAGCAAGCAGGACAAAGCCCATCTAGCTACCAAATCATCGACGAGGAAGCCCAAACACTTACCAACCAAAACCCTTTACAAACACATCAAGACTACCGTGACGATTTAGCAGATATCACCCTCGAATCGCTACTCAAACGTTACAACCATTTTGAAGAACTAGAAAACCATCTTAAAACAAATGCACAAGAAACTCTCACTCTGGAAAGTGGTTTTCTTAAAGCGCTATCCTAAATCAATTGAACCACATAATCAGCATGAAACAATCTCTCTTCTTTATCTTCTTCATTGGTTTTTTCAACCTTTCGCTATTAGCCAAAACTAATGAGATAATTCTCACTCAGCCTCAATTCCCTCAATCAGAGGCAGAAATTAAGCAACGTTACAGTGACTTTTTAGCTTATTATCACGAACGTATAGGTACTTGGTTAGCGCTAGATAATGAGAGTCTAACTTTTAAAAACACTATTTTAATGCTTGAGGATTTAGGTAGCCAAGCTGGGGATTTATTTGGTGTGCTTGGCATTGTGGAAAATGCCTTTCCTCAAGCCAACCTACGCGAACAAGCTGATAAAACCTCACTTGAATTTGAGCAATTTCTTTTAGCTGAAGCTTATCGTGAGGATATTTATTTAAAAACCAAAGCTTATCTTGATCAACTTGATGAGCCTCTACCTCCTCTCAAACAACGTTTAGCTGATGATATTCTCAATGACTACAAACGCATTGGTTTACACCTACCCAAAGATAAACAACAGCAACTCCAAACCCTGCAACAAGAGCTCAGTGAACTCACCAGCTTATTTAGAAAGAACATCCGTGAGACGCAGCTGCCTATCACAGTGGACATCAAACAACTTACTGGCATTCCTCAGGACTTTTTAGACTCATTGCCTAAAACTTTCAACGAAGAAACTAACAAAGAGCAAGTAACCCTGTATGCCAACCAAAACCCTCACTACCGCCAAGTCATCACTTATGCTCAAGATGAATCCTTGCGCAAACAATTTTCTACAGCACGCTCATCACTCGCCAAAGATAAAAATGAAGAACTCCTGTTCACTATATTACAAAAGCGCCAGGCTTTTGCTTCTATTTTAGGTTACGAAACATGGGCCGCCTACAAAGTCGCTGACCGCATGGCTAAAACCCCAGAAACAGTACTTAGCTTTCTTGATGATTTAGCCGTAGCTGTTCAACCAAAACTTAAACAAGAGCAGCAGCTCCTCATCGACCTTAAAGCAAAAAACAGCAGTCAACCTTTTGCACTTTGGGATGTGAGTTATTACAAACAACTCTATTTAAAAGAGCATTACCAGTTTGACTCTCAGATTCTGAAAAACTATTTTTCCATGGATGCTTCATTACAAGGCATGTTTGAACTCTACGAACTGCTCTTTGGCATTAAAATTGAGCAAATTGAGAACCCTAATCCTTGGAGTGAAGGAGTGACGCTCCACACCATCTCAGACGCACAGAGTCAGCAAACTCTCGGCTTGTTTTACCTCGACCTCTACCCACGTGAAGGCAAGTACAACCACTTTGCTCAATTTGGTATTATTGATGCTCGAGTGAATTATGCAGGTCAGCAACAACGCCCCACTGTGGCTCTTATTTGTAACTTCTCACCTCCACTAGGAGATCAGCCCTCACTGCTCTCAATTGGAGAAGTTGAAACCCTATTCCATGAATTTGGTCACGTTTTACATAGTGTGCTCACTCAAGCTCCTTATGGAAGATTCTCTGGTACTAGCGTTCCTAGAGACTTTGTCGAAGCTCCCTCACAGGTCCTAGAATACTGGGTCAAAGAAAAAGCAGTTCTTGATAGGTTTGCTAAACACTGGCAAACAGGAGAAAGTATTCCCGAAGAATACCTCATCAGCCTCAAGGCGTCTGAACAAGCCTTTATGGGTACTCAATATGCCCGCCAAGTGGGTTATGCACGTGTTGACTTTACCCTACATCAAAAGGGCTACACTTATGAAAACGGGCAAGAACTCACCGAACTCACCAACCAGATTTTGTTTGATAATTACAATCTCAAGCAACCAGAAAACAGCTCCTTTATCTGTGGTTTTGGTCATCTCATGGGTTATGATGCCAGTTACTACGGCTACGCATGGTCTGATGTGATTGCTGCTGACATGGCTTCAGAGTTTGCCAAAACTGATTACATCAACCCAGAACTAGGCATGAAATTGCGCAAAACTATTTTTGAAGTAGGTGATACTATTGACATTAACGAGTCCATCACAAACTTCCTCGGTCGTGAACGATCATTCAAACCCTTTCAAGAAAAGCTAGGTATTAAGTAATGCTTATTTGTTATGCGAAAAAACCTAAGCCACAGAGCTTAGGGGCTGTTTAAAGTCCAGCCCCTCAATAATTCGTCTTATTGAGGTGGGAATAACAGCTAATTAAGCCACTATAAAGGCTAGCGGTTTTATTGACTATTTTAGGACAAAAAAACTCCGTATTCCCCAACCGTATAAAAAAATATTTTTTTGCCTACTAGAATTTTCATTTTACCAACGTGAAACGCTTGAAATAACGTTATTTCATTTTTTTACTACATATGAAAAATACCACATGTAGTATTACTTAAAAAATAAGGAGACTACATGCTGTAAATAAGCGTTGTCAATGCGTCGAAAATAGGTATTATGTGTCTCGTTAGTTTTCTTATCGAAAATTCCGACTTTTTTTGTCTTTTTTAGACTTTTACACACCCTACTTTATAAAAATATGAGCACTATTGAAATCACCCTTGGAAACCGTACATTTACCCTTGATGAAGATAAGGCGCAAGCAGCCTTTGAAGCAAAGAGCGTTATTAACGGTAAAGATACAATGTTTTTCAATATTTTACCTCTTAAATACCAGTGGGCTTATGAGTTGTACAAAAATATGAAGTCCAATCACTGGGAACCAGAGGATGTCGCTATGCAAAAAGATGTTGAGCAATGGCGTAGTGATGAAATTTCTGATTCTGAGCGCTGGATTATCAAAATGGGTATTGGTTATTTCTCAGCTGCTGAAGGTATCGTTGGTGACAACGTATTACATGTAACACGTGAGCTCATCACCGCTCCTGAGCTGAAAATGGTGCTTGGTCGTCATGCTCACGAAGAAAATATCCATGCCGACTCTCTCGTATACATGATTTCATCACTTGGGCTCAACCCACATGAGTGTGAAGCCATGTTTGAAGACATTCCTACTATCCAAGAAAAAAATAATTTTGTAGTTAATAATTCACGCTCACTTAGACGTGACATGGACATGACTAAGCTTGAAAACAAGCAAGCTTTGGCTAAAAATATGTTCCTCTTTGGTCAAGTCATGGAGGGCACTCAGTTTTATGGTTTATTTGGCATGATTCTTTCTCTATACCGTCAAAATAAATTTCCAGGTATCGGCCAGATGTTCCGCTACACTCTCCGTGATGAATCAAATCACATTGATTTGTTCAAGTCCCTTTTCCTTTCTCTTATTGAAGAAAATCCAGAAATCTGGACTCCTGAATTCCAAGAAGACTTGCGTGCCACAATGGCAGAAGGCGTAAGATTAGAGAAGCTCTTCATCGCCGATTGCTTGCCTAAAGCATCTGTAGGACTTTCTCTGCAAGAGTTTGATCAATATATTGATCATATTGCAGATAGACGTTTGGTTAATTGCGGCTTAGACCCGCTCAATGGACCTATCGAAAACCCGTTCCCCTGGTTGGCAGAAATGATCGACATCAAAAAAGAACAAAACTTTTTTGAAGGTCGCGTGACTGAATACCAAAAATCAAGTGCGCTCGTCATGCCAAGTGATGACGATCTATAACCTAGCAAAAGAACCAATATCTGGTTTCTTTATGCCTTAAAAACAAAGATAAATATAATAATTATGTACAGAAAAATAGCCTCTCCTGAAGAAGATTTAAAGCTGAAAAAAATGGTATTAACCCCCAACTCGGACAAGCCGAGTTTTAATTGGGCTCAAGGTATCACGACACCTAAAGAAATCAGTCAAACTATCACCATTAATCGTGGTTATGAAATCCAACCATTCCTCAGTGAAGATATTGCCCAAACTATTGGTTGCGCTATTGTTGATTGGCATTTAGCCAAAGACGAGACAGCTCAAAATACCATTTTTAGTGATGACAACGTCACGCTCGTACAAGGCTTAACTCAAAGCGTCACCGACGTACTAGCTAGAAAAGCAAGCGAAGTCAGTGAACTCGAGCTTTCAGAACAAGATATTTATACGCTCATTGAAACAGGACTTATCGCTCAAGGTAAGCATCATATCGCCAAGGCTTTAGTTTTCCAAGAATCCTTCCAAAAACCTGCTATCAAGGATGAAATCAACACACAAATTATCCGCCGTAATGGTCAAGTAGTCCCTTGGAATGAAGCCAAAATCGCCAAAGCCATCAAACAAGCGTTTCTTTCTGCTAAAACTGCACCTGGCAAAGCGGCTCATATCGCCCAAGTAGTAACTGAAAAAGTAGCTGAACTCGGTTTAGCCACTATAGAAATTGAAGAAGTTCAGGACTTAGTGCAAGAAACCCTCATGGAGTTCAACTACTATAAGGTAGCTGAATCTTATATTCTTTACCGTGCTGAACGTGCACGTATTCGCTTTGCCCAAAAAGAAAGCACCTCTATAGAAACTGAATCCGAATCAGATGATGTCTCTGATCAGGAATCTATGGTCGTTCTCACTTCGGCTAGTGGCGACACCGCTTTCTGGGATGGCAGTGAATTACGCCAACGTATTGCTTTTGCCGCCAAAGACCTCAATTTATGTTTAACAAATAGTGAGATTGAGAAAGAACTATTGCGCTCAGTTGGCAATGAAATCTCTGAAAAAGACCTTAAGAATACTATCATTCTCAATGCAAAATCTCTACTAGAGAAAGATGCCGACTTTGCCTTCTTCTCTGGACGCATTCTACTCTCTTATATCTATGAAGAGGTGCTTGATTGGAAAGTAGAGCAAGGTTTATCAGGCCTTATTCTTGCGCATCAACAACAATTTAAACCTTATTTGGAAAGATGTATTGAAATTGAGCGTTTGCACCCAAGCATGCTAGACGGTTACGACATTGAAAAAATGCAGTCTCACCTCGACCCAGAGGCAGATTTAAATTTCGACTTTCTCGGTGTACAAACCCTTTATGACCGCTACCTCATTGTAGATAAAACAGGCTCAAAGCATGTCCGCCTCGAAGTGCCTCAGTTCTTCTGGATGCGTGTCGCTATGGGTATTTTCCGTGATGAAAAGCCAGGTGAAAAAGAGCAATTTGCCCTCGATCTTTACGGCCTTTATAAAGAAAGACGCTTCTGTTCATCTACCCCAACTTTATTCAATGCAGGTACTCTACGCTCCCAGCTCTCTAGTTGCTATCTCTATAAGGTTGACGACTCAATTGAGTCAATCATGCAACGTGGTATTGCAGAAAATGCTTACCTTTCAAAATGGGCAGGTGGCTTAGGTGGTTCATGGACTTCTGTACGTGGTACCGGCTCACATATTTCTGGCACTAATGGGGATAGTCAAGGGGTTATTCCTTTCCTCAAACTACATAATGACCAGCTCGTAGCAGTGAATCAAGGTGGTAAGCGTAAGGGCGCAGGTTGCGCTTATCTTGAAACTTGGCATAATGATATTGATGATTTTCTCGAACTTCGCCGTAATACAGGTGATGAGCGCAGACGTTGTCATGACATGAATACAGCTAACTGGATTCCTGACCTGTTCATGCAACGCATGGAAGCTAGACAGTCATGGACTCTATTTAGATCAAATGATGTATCAGACCTACATGACTTATATGGTAGCGCCTTTAAAAAGCGTTATGAAGAGTATGAAGCTATGGCTGAAGAAGGCAAAATCTGGGGCCGTAAGCTGCCAGCCATCGACCTTTGGAAGCGTATGCTAGTGATGCTCTTTGAAACAGGTCATCCATGGATTACCTTTAAGGACCCTTGTAATGTGCGTAGTCCACAAGACCATGTTGGCGTGATTCACTCATCTAACCTTTGTACAGAAATCACTCTGAACACCTCAGATGAAGAAACCGCTGTTTGTAACCTCGGCTCTGTGATTCTTGATAACCACCTACTTGCAGATGGTAGCCTCGATCACGCTAAGCTTAAGGAGACAATTAAAATTGCGATTCGCGCCTTGGATAACGTGATCGACATTAATTTCTACCCAACTGAGGCAGCTCGCACTTCAAACACACGCCACCGTCCTATTGGTATGGGGGTCATGGGTGTGCACGCTGCATTACTTGACAAAAAAGTTGATTTTGCTAGCCAAGAAGCGATTGAATTCAATGATGAATACATGGAAGCCATTGCTTACTATGCCTATGAAGCTTCTTCAGATTTAGCTGCTGAGCGTGGTGAATACTCTTCTTACCAAGGTTCTAAATGGCAACGTGGTATCTTACCTCTTGATAGTTTAGAATTACTTGAAAATGAGCGTGGCCAAGCCATTGATGTTCCTCATAGTTTCAAAATGGACTGGGACGCCTTGCGTGCCAAAATTGCCAAGCAAGGGATGCGTAACTCTAATGTATTAGCTATTGCGCCAACAGCGACTATTTCTAACATTATGGGCACCACTCCTTGCGTAGAGCCTTACTATAAGAATCTCTATGTAAAATCTAACCTTAGTGGTGAGTTTATTGTTCTCAACCGTCATCTTGTAAGAGATCTCAAAGAAGTCAATCTCTGGAACCATGACATGCGTGAAGATTTAAAATACTTCGATGGTGAGCTCGATTATATTGAGCAAATCCCTCAAGAAATTAAAAATCGTTACAAGACTGTGTTCTCTATTGATTACAAGTACTTCATCGAAGCTGCGGCACGCCGTCAAAAATGGATTGATCAATCTCAATCCGTCAACCTATTCTTGGCTCAACCTGAGTTATCTACCTTGAGTAAGATGTATCGTCTCGCTTGGAACTTAGGCCTTAAAACCACCTACTATCTACGTACGCTACAAGCTTCTAATATTGAGAAATCAACAGGATCACAACGCTCTTCAACCAAAGCGCTTCCTGAAGCCGCCGCGGCAAAAGCCCCAGTCGCTACTCCTAAACCTGTAGCTGTTACCCAACCAACTCCTGCTCCAGTTGTTGTCCCTGAACCGGTAGCTCAACCTGTGCCGGAACCAGTGGCCGCAGCTCCAGCACCTGAGCCTACACCCGTTGCGACAGCGCCAGCAAAGAAAGCAGATTTTACACCTAGTGTGCCAAAATTACCTGGTACTAATGTTGAGGTTAACCCTGTACCAGAAGCAAAACCACAAACTATCACATCCAATGAAGTGACTCCTGAACCTATAAGAAATAGAGATGAGTTACCTAAGCCCAATTCAGCCATGGCTTGCTCATTAGATGCGATGCTTAATGGTGGTGAGTGTGAATCTTGCCAGTAAATTCAGTTTATTCAAAGCTTAGTTCCTTAGTTAGGCCTCTAGTCAGTAATGGCTAGGGGCTTTTTTTCACTGTTTTACATAATTAGTTTGCAACTATAGAAAGTTAAATATTTAATGAATTTATCATCTATTTCCCCCCTTTCACTTTAGTATGAATTCTAAATTTAATAAAATTTGGCTCAATGGTGAGCTAGTTAGCACAGAAAACGCTCAATTATCTGTACTTGATCACGGAGTCACAGTGGGTGATGGCGTATTTGAAACACTGATTGCTTACGATGGGCAAATTTTTGCTTTTGATTTGCATTATCAACGTTTGCAAAACTCAGCTCGCATTTTACACTTAGATTGCCCATCTGCAAAAGTACTGCGTACTGCTTTAGTAGAGCTTTTTACCGCTAATCATTACCAGCCTACTGGTGACACGAGCATGGCTGGCGCTGCACGTGTTCGCATAACTATCACAGGTGGTATTTCTCCTCTAGGTAGCGCTCGTGGTGATGACGAAATTAACCTCATTCTAGCTATGAGTGAACTTACGGCTTGTGCTCCATCTACAAAAGTCATTACGGTAGGATTTACCCGTAATGAAACCGGTGCGCTCAAAGGCTGTAAAACCACTTCTTATGGTGAAAATGTCGTAGCCCTACTTGAGGCAAAAGCAGCTCAAGCCACTGAAGCTATTTTTGCCAATACCAAAGGTGATTTATGCGAAGGCACAGGCTGTAATATTTTTGTCATCAAAGATGGCACGCTTTTTACTCCTCCACTTGAGAGCGGTTGTTTAGGCGGCATTACTCGTCATTTAGTTTTAGATATTTGCACCGCATTAAATATTGAAGTCAGACAAGAGAATTTAGCTCTAACTGAACTCACACAAGGCAAGATTGAAGAAGCCTTCCTTACATCAACTTTACGCGAAGTGCAGGGTATCTCCCAAGTCAATGATGTCATGTTAGCTACACCACTTGGCAAATTCACCCAACAATTACAAACTGAATTTATCAAGCTGCGCACCGACTCAGCTCTTTTGGGTTAATTGCTCACTTTACTTTTATGACTCTAGCACTTGATATTCTTTGGATTTTACTTGGCCTTACTGGGTTATATTATGGTGCAGAATGGCTGATTGATGCTGCCACAGAATTAGCCAAAAGGCTCGGCATCTCTGATTTGGTCATTGGCTTAACTGTCCTCGCCTTTGGCACCAGTGCTCCTGAATTAGTCGTTTGCTTGCAATCTGCATTAACAGGAACAGCAGGCTTAGCACTAGGTAATATTGTGGGCTCTAATATTTGCAATATCGCCCTTGTACTTGGGGCTTCTCTATGTGTAAGTGCGCTGCCTGTAAGTCAACTGATAATGAAGCGTGATTATACGTTTTTACTTTTGAGTACGGCATTATTTATCCTGTTTTTGATGACAGGTAATGAATTAACTCGTTTAGAAGGTTGGGGCTTACTCTTACTTTTAGCTATTTATATGGTGGTTTTGTTTACCACAGAAAAGCATCACCCTAGCTTAGAAGTCATCGAGGCGATTGAAATTGAGGATGACATTATTAGCAGCCACCCTCCACGAACTATTTTAAAATCCAGTGTATTCATTATTATTGGTTTAGCGACTCTTATTATTGCTGGCAAACTTTTGGTCAAAGGAGCTATAGGTATCGCTACTAGCTTTAATGTGAGTGATGCTATTATTGGATTAAGCGTAGTCGCTATTGGTACTTCTGTACCTGAAATGGCAGCGTGCCTGATGGCTATTAAGAAAAAGAAACTTAATTTTGTCCTTGGCAATGTAATCGGTTCTAATATTTTTAACCTCTTAAGTGTTTTAGGTATCACAGCAGTCGTCGTTCCTCTTCAAAATCAAGGCATTTCCTTGCTCTCATTAGCTCTTAATATAGGCTTAGTTCTGCTGTTAATTATCATTTCTATAAAACACGTATTGCCTAAATGGTTAGGTTATTTACTACTCGCCATTTACACCGTTTACATCTATCTAGAGTTCGCTCGCTAAACATGCCTGAAAAAGACACAGATCCTGTAGAGAGAAAAAAACAGCATGAGGAGGGAACGGCTGTTGCAAAAATCACTCCGATGATGCAGCAATACTTAGAATTGCGTGCCACCTTGCCTGAAAATACAGTGCTCTTTTTTCGTCTTGGTGATTTTTATGAGCTGTTTTTTGAAGATGCAGTAGTAGCTGCAGAAATCCTTGGTATTTCACTGACTAAGCGACATGAAACACCGATGTGTGGTGTGCCTTATCATGCGGCAGCTAATTATCTACCTAAACTAGTCAAAGCTGGTAAACGAGTAGCTATAGCTGAACAAACGACAGCCCCTCAGGCAGGTAAAATTGTGGAGCGTAAGATTGCTCAGCTTATTTCTCCAGGCACGTTAGATCAATTTACCTTACTCGATGACAAAAGCCCTAATTTCATGGCTTGCGTTTATCAAAATAAACAGCAATTCGGGCTGGCCTATCTCGATCATAGTACAGGCAGCTTCCATCTCAGTGAGTATAATAGTCAATCACTACTTGAGGATGAGCTCTACAGATTGCAACCTAGTGAACTTGTTTTAAGTTCAAAGCAATTCAATCAATTCAACTTTAATAGTTATGGTAACCGTAGTTTAGCGACACCTATTTACTATGAATCTTATGCTTTTGAACCTAAAGAGACATACCGCATGCTCTGCGAGCAATTTAAGGTGCAAAACCTCAGAGGCTATGGCGCGCAAGACTGGCAAGGTGCCATTATTGCAGGTGGTGCTTTGCTCCATTACTTGCATTATCAGCTACGTCAATCTACTGAGCATGTCACCACCTTACATACCTCAACCCCTCAAGATTTTTTGAGTATTGATGGCTCTTCACAGCGTAATTTAGATTTAGTGCATTCTAGCTCACAAGACCAGCAACATACACTTTTACGCACTTTAGATCAGACTATGACCCCTATGGGTGCCCGCAAACTGCGTGATTGGATTCTGCACCCTTTACTCGATTTAGAAGCCATTCAAGCCAGACAAAACTTCGTGGGCACACTCATGGAACAGCCTCTGCTTATTGATACCCTCAAAGAGGATTTAACAAAAATCAAAGATATCGAGCGCACCCTAAGCCGCCTAAGTAAAGATGGTTCTAGCAATGCCAATGCTCGCGATTTAGTCGTTCTAAAACAAGCGCTCACAGCTATTCCTGCTTTTAAACAGCATCTATGTCAACTTAAGCCTAGCAGTTTGCTAAATAGCTTACTGATTAAAATTCATGAACTACCCTCTCTTTGTCATGAATTAAGTCGAGCTATTATTGAAGAGCCTCCTGCGACGATTAAAGATGGAGGTATGTTTATTCAGGGTTATCATGCTGAACTTGATGAACTTAATCTCATCTCACAAGAAAGTAAACAATGGCTTAATAACTGGCTGGTCGAAGAAAAAGAACGCAGTGGTATTGAAACCCTAAAAATCAAATTTAATAATGTCTTTGGCTACTTTATCGAGGTGACAAAAACCCATTTAGCCAAAGTGCCTGAACATTATGTGCGCAAACAAACACTCGCCAATGTGGAGCGCTTTATCACGGATGAGCTCAAAACTATGGAAGATAAAATCCTCAGTGCGAGTGAACGAGCCAAACAATTAGAAATTGAGCTATTTGAGCAACTTAGACTCAAAGTCAAGCAAGAGACTGTGAGTTTACAAGCCACGGCAGAGACCTTGGCCACTATTGATGTGCTGATGAGTTTTGCCCAGCAAGCGCAAACTTACGGCTACTGCTGCCCTAACCTAGATAACTCAACTAAGCTCCACATCGAAGACGGTCGCCACCCTGTGATTGAGGTGGCCTTGAGTAAGCAGGATGAAACTTTTGTTGCCAATGATATTTTACTCGATGAGCAAGCTCAACGTTTAATGCTTCTCACAGGACCAAACATGGCGGGTAAATCTACCTATATTAGGCAGATTGCCCTGATTACTATTATGGCTCAGATGGGATCTTACGTACCGGCTCGCTTAGCTCATATTGGGTTGGTGAACAAAATTTTCTGTCGAGTTGGAGCTTCAGATAATCTGGCACAAGGTCAATCTACCTTTATGGTAGAGATGAGTGAAACTGCTCTTATCACACATCACGCTGATGAGCGCAGCCTCGTATTACTTGATGAAATTGGGCGTGGCACAGCGACTTTTGATGGCTTGTCTATTGCTTGGTCTGTTGCTGAATACCTACGTCATGAAACCAATGCTCGCACTTTATTTGCCACTCATTATCACGAATTGACCCAGCTCTCTAATCAATTGCCAGGCGTGTTCAATGCGCAGGTTACTGTCAAAGAACAAAATAACCAAATCATCTTTCTTCGCAAAGTCATCGAAGGTTCAGCCAATCGTTCTTATGGTATTGAAGTGGCGCGCATGGCTGGCATTCCACCGCAGATTATTAAACGTTCAAAACAGCTGCTTAATGCGCTTGAAAATGGGCAAGCCCTCAAAGTACATCAGCAAAAATCTGCGGCACAAAAACGCGGCAAGAAGACAATTATCGAAGAAGAGAACCTCTTCGATCAGGTCGATTAATTTTTTTCTATATTTTAAACTAAATATTTACTTTTTATTTAAAAAATATTTATTTACTCTATACTTAGTTTATGAAAACTAAAATTTATCAATTAGAAAAAAACATCAAAGATATTGCCCGTTTGCGTAAGGAGCGTTATAGCTACGAAGAGATTATTCAATGGTTGGCTCACCATATGCAATTGCAAATTTCAAAAGTAACTTTACTCAATTTTTGTAAAAAGCATGGCATTAAAAAGGGTCTTCAAAATGATGATATTCAGAAAATGTATCAAGAGCTCATTGAGGAGTCAGAGCAAAAAGAAATAGTTGGATTAAATCTAAAATCACCACATGTAACCCTGACACATAAAGACGAGTCTCTCATATTTACCATTCAAAAAAACTCTGATTTTTTTGGGCGCAGCCATTGGAATCTTGTGCCTGTTGATGCAGGTAAAAAAGAATTAGAAGATGATGTGAATGTTTTTTTTGAGCAAGGCTTTATACCCAAATCACTTATTGCAGGTTATTGCATACATAAAGAGATTGTTTTGCCTATTACACCAAAATTTTATGCTGAGGCAAATCAATTTTATAGCTATGATATCTAACTGCATCTGAGATACTATAACTCCATTAGCACTTTTTGATTTAGCTGAACATCATGCACACGAATGATATTAGCTCCTGCTTGTGCCGCATAACTCGTCAAAGCAGCTGTAGGTGCTTCTCGTAAATGCAGACTCATTTCTCGCTCAGGCTGCGTAGCATCTACACTTAAGCAATGACCAAACATCGATTTGCGTGATACCCCTAAAAGTAAGGGACAATCACCTACACGTAGTTCCTCTAAATGCTTAATGAGCGCCAAGTTATGCTCCAATGTTTTGCCAAAACCAATGCCAGGATCAAAACATAATCGCTGTTCTTGAATACCTGCTTGGGTCAGTGCTAAGTAACGTGACTGTAAATAAGTGGCCACTTGCCCGACCACATTATGGTAGTGAGGATTTTTCTGCATATGCTTGGATATGCCCTGTCTGTGCATCACCACTATCGCTGTTTGCGGGTAATCTAACGCGACTTGTAACATGTCTTCGTCTTGCTCTAGACCTGAAATATCATTAATAATATCTGCACCCGCTTCAATAGCTGTTCTAGCGACACTAGCCTTGGTCGTATCTATAGAAATATAAGTATCTGTGTGTTTTCGAATAGCTTGTATCACAGGAATAACTCGAGATAATTCTTCTTGTTCACTGACTAAATCTGCCCCTGGCTTGGTCGATTCTCCACCTATATCAATAATTTGAGCCCCTTGTTGCTCTAATAAAAGCGCCTGCTTGACAGCAGATTCTAGTTCATAATAATGACTGCCATCAGAAAAAGAATCTGGAGTCACATTGAGCACTCCCATGATCCATGGTTGACCAGTGGTAAAACTGATAGACTCACCTCTAATCTGCCCTTGTTGTTGCATGAAAAATTACAGCTAAATTAAGAACTTGTGTCTTTAGCATAAGGGTCTGAATCCCAAATGAAACGTTTGAGATAGCTACGATTGACTCCATCTGGATTAAATTCAATTACTTCTGGAGCTAAAGCCTTACCAAAAGCATCATAACTATACTTATAGCGAAAAGCAGGGACATTTTCTCCTGTTTTTGGGTGAATAATAGGGTTTTTGTAATCGATGATTTGCTCTTCTTTGAGCTGACCTGTGGCTGTGTCATAGCCGTAACGAATACGGTAAATGAGATTGCCTTTAGGGTCGTGCACTTTACATGATAAAGGTTGCTCGTCTAAATTGAGCTTATATTCTATCACTTGATCCAGCAACCCACCTGCAGTGAATTTACGTTGAATAACGAGCTGCCCATCACTGCTTTTTTCAAACATGCTTTTAGATCCATCTAAATGCTCCACAACTCTGGCAAAAGTATTATCCTTGTCTAAAGACACGACAAAGCTACACAAACTATAAGTGGCAAATAATAAACTAGTGAAAAATTTCATAAGCAAGGTATTCAAGGTTTCTTTATTAAACTTTATTAGCATAATTTAGGTACTCAGGCGAGACCTTGTCAGCATCAATCGTAATAATAGCTGGAACCTCATAGGGATGGAGTTCACGAAGCCGACTAACAAAAGCGCCATGTTGTGAGGGTAAAACTTTAAAAATTACAGCTATTTCTGCTTCTTCACACAATTCACCTTGCCACTCATAGATGGATAACCCTCCTTGGGGACTCAACCAAGCGCAGACGATAAGCTGTTCTTCCACTAAGCTTTTTATAATAGGTGTAGCCTGCTCTTGGCTGACAAAAGTAGACCATACCAGTTGTAAAGGTACGCAGGAATTGTCATTAGATGTTTGTACTTCTTTTTCTGAGCTCACTTTGCTAGTGTAAGGGCAGATTAATGGCATTTCAACTATGAAATCAGTTCTCTTAGATAAACTTATCAAACGCATTGATCGCGCTGAACCTGAACAGATTCAGTCGATTATTCATAAAATCTCCAAAGACAATTTGCTCTTTGAGGGAGTTTTTGAAGCGTTGGTTGAAAGTATTATTATTTTAGATGAGGAGCATACCATTATTTTTGCCAACCGCGCGACACAAGTATTATTTGGTATTGAGCCTAATCAGCTATTGGGGCAGTCCATTGCCAAGCTCGCCCCAGCTATAAAGCTTGATTTATTTGATTCTAAGGAAAAAAGTCTCACTCTTGATTTTGATATCAACTACCCTGAGGCAAAAAGTATTAATTTATTTCTGAGCTCTATTGATTTAAGCCTTACAGATCAGGTTGATGCTGCTTCTGGTTTTGTCCTTGTCTTTAGAGATATCACACAAACCATCAGACAATCTCAAACCAACCAAGATTTACAAAGGCTCGAAGACTTATCCCTGCTCTCATCAGGAGTGGCTCATGAAATTGGCAATCCTCTCAACTCTCTAGGTATTCATTTGCAACTTTTGCAAAAAAAGCTCAAAAAGCTACCCCAAGAAACCCAAGATGATCTTAGCAAACATTTAGATATCGCCACTCGAGAAATTAGTCGTGTAGATGATATCCTCCAACAATTTTTACAAGCTACACGTCCACAAAAACCAGTTTTGGCCCCAGTAAATTTGCGAAAGATTATTGAAGAAAGCTACGCTCTCATTGAGCCTGAGCTCAGCTCAAGAAATATTCACTTTGAGCTGAGCTGCCCAGATGTTTTGCCTCTTATTCCCTTGGATGCTAATCAGATTAAGCAGGTGATTTTTAATCTATTAAAAAATGCCTATCAAGCCATTCCTGTAAATACCAATGGGCATATCAATGCGGCTATTATTTTAGAAGATATTCATGTTTCTATCATTATTTCTGATAATGGTAGCGGTATTTCACCTGAAATGGTTGGTGCCATATTTGAGCCTTATACCACTAACAAAAAAGATGGATCTGGTATAGGGATGCTCATTGTGCGCAGAATCATTAGAGAGCATCACGGTGAAATCGAGATTGAAAGTGAACCTAATCAGGGCACACGTGTCACCTGTCGTATACCTAGAGCTGACCAAGCTATTCGTAAATTGATGAACACCTAGAGAGAAACTTATTGCTCAAATAACACTTATGTACGATTTTCCAACCTTGCTTATTGTTGACGATGAAGCTGCCACCCGCGATGGCTTATTGATGGCTCTCGATGATAGTTTTGACTGTTATACAGCAGCTTCTCTTGACGAAGCGCAACACTTGCTCAAAGCACAAACTATGGATCTCGTGCTCACGGATTTGCGTCTTGGGGGCAACGATTCAGGATTAGAGCTGATTACGTTTGCTCAAACTTTAGCCCAGCAACCCACTTTTGTCGTGATGACGGCGTACGGGTCTGTTGATACAGCTGTTGAAGCGATGAAAAAAGGTGCCTGGCATTTTATCACTAAACCATTGAATTTAGAAGAAGTGGAGTTATGCCTCAAACGTGCTGCAAAATCGAAAAAAATTGAAGTCGAAAACCTGCAACTCAAAGCTCAAGTAGCCAAAAAACAAGATTTCAAACATCTGTTAGGTAATTCTGATAAAATGATTCAAGTTTATGAATTACTTAAGCAATTAGCGCCAACCAAAGCCACTACACTTATTACTGGTGAAACTGGCACAGGTAAGGAACGCGTAGCGCACACCATTCATCAACTTTCTGATCGTAGCCAGCAGCCTTTTGTGATTGTTAATTGCGCGGCGCTTTCTCCTCAATTACTCGAAAGCGAACTCTTTGGGCATGAAAAAGGAGCTTTTACTGGTGCTATCTCCAAAAGAATTGGACGCTTTGAAGAGGCAAATCATGGTACTTTATTTCTCGATGAAATCGGTGAAATTGATGCCTCAACCCAAGTCAAATTACTCAGAGCTCTCTCAGAAAAAACTATAGAACGGGTAGGCTCTAATCAATCCATCAAGCTCGATGTGCGCGTGATTGCAGCTACAAATAAAAACCTTGAATCTCTAGTGATGGAGAAAACTTTTAGAGAAGATTTGTTTTTTAGGCTCAACAGTATCCGAGTTGAATTACCTCCTCTACGTGAAAGAGTTGGGGACGTGGCCCTTTTAGCTCAACACTTTTTACATGAGATTTGTGCAGAAAATAATTTGCCTCTTAAGCAAATGGATGCCGACTGTTTAGCTATTTTAGAGTCTTACCCTTGGCCAGGGAATGTACGTGAACTACGTAGCGTCGTAGAGCATGGCGTCATCATGAGCTCCGGAGAAATTATTAGCTCTGCCAACTTGCCTGGTCAGCTCAAGCCAGCATTACCTGCTCCTAAGGATTCATCAAGTTATATTGATATACAACAAGATGTCAGCCATTCATCAGATAAAGCATCTAGTTTTGATTTAAAAACCTTAGAAGAGAACACCATTAAAGCGGCGCTTGAGCATTGTAATGGCAATAAAAGTAAAGCAGCAGAATTACTCGGTATTAGCCGCAGAACTTTACAAAGAAAGTTCGCCGAATAGGTGCTTATTACTAGTGAAAATAAATATATCTAGATGGTTGATTTTATTGCTAAATCATCTATTCTATTTATATCTAACTTTTTTAAGAGACTATTTAAAGTTTAGTTTGATTTATTCAACTAACTAACTCATTAAAATATGCCATTTTTACTTAAATATTTAAAATTATTAGCCCTACCTTTTGTCACTGTAACAATGGTGGTGCTACACTTATTTTTTATGTTTTCAGGGTTTAATGACAGCAAGCTTATCGAGCAAGCTCAAATAGCTCGCGAAGTCGCTCGCGGTAACGGCATGCAAAGCAAAGTTATTTATCCAAGGCAAATTGAATTTAAGCTCAAAGAGGATTTAGATTTAACGGATAATCGCAATACCTATTATGCTCCTTTACCTATCTTGCTACAAGCAGGGGCACTGAAATTATTCAACGCTCAAGATGCTGAAAAATGGAAGCTAGAGCCCACTGTTTCCGATCATGTTTATGGGCCAGACCGAATTATAGCTGGCTTAGCTCTAGTTTTATTTATCATCACTTTATTTTTGAATCGCTTTGTTTTAGCGCGTATATTTAATACTAAAATAGCGAATTTTTGTTGCTGGATTTTACTATTTTCTCATTTTGCTTTTGATTGGAAACTCGCTAGTGTTTCTCACCAATTAGCGGCTCTTTTGTTTACCATTTTCATTTATAGCGCTTACTTGTTCCTCAATTTATATGGAAATAAAAACCAAGCTTATGAGGGAGCCAAATATTGGGTCACAGCGCTAACTCCTTACTTGATTTTAACTCTCTTGGCTTTTACTCACTGGGCAGCCATTAGTCTCGCTGTTATTTATGCCATCTATCAAATTATTTATTATAAACCACAACGCATTTTGCATGTCATTGCACTTGTCACTTACTTAACGGTTGTTTTTGCTTATTTAGGCGCTACCTATCTACCTCAAACAGGCAATATATTTGGTCTTTGGTACTATAGCTTATATGATAATTTGTCTTCTTTCTCTGAGTTGGCAGTATTGCGTAATATGGATATGGGTAATTTCACTATTGAGGCGCCTATTTTATTTAAGAAACTTCTTTTGAGCTGCTACACGCAACTTCAAAGCATGAATATTCTTTTAAGTAGCCTTATTATCGCTCCCTTATTTTTCCTCAATTTACTCCATAGCTTTAATCGTGATCACCTCAATAAGCTCAAATGGTTATTGGCTAGTTTGTGGTTAGGATTTATTTTTAGTAATAGTTTTTTCTTTGATTCAACAACTTACTTTTCACAAATTCACTTCATATTCACACCTGTTTTCTTCTGCTACGCTATTGCCTTTATTATTATTTTGTGGAAAAAAACCAAAATCAGTCAAAATCGCCATTTAGGTAATATTTATTGGGTTATCTTAACTATCATTTGTTCAGGTAGTTTTATTCTCAGCTTTCCTACCAAGTTTAAATGGGGAGTGCTCTACGGTTTAGATGGAAAACCTCAATGGCCACCTTATTACCCTAAAGGTCTAAATAACTTGAACTCTATTTTAGTCGATTCAGAAAGCCTTATTTTTTCTGATCAAGCTTGGGCTACTGCGTGGTATGTAGATATCACCTCTATTCAAATCCCTCAAACCCATGCTGATATTACAAAAATACGTGCAGCCTACAAAGAAAGAAATGCAACCATCGCAGGTGTTCTCATCAGTCCTGCAATTTTTGAAAACAGTAGTTTACAAAACCTTCTGTATAAAGAAAGAGACTTATTTAAGTTGTTCTTAAGTGGACCTGCTTACACCAGAACTTTACCTCAAGCACAAGGTATGAATCAGCCATTAAACTTACTTGAACTATCACCTATCAATAGCCTCAAAGGCATATCTGAACTTGCTGTGCCTTTAGCCGGTGGAGATATGATGTTTTATAGTAACTCTCAATTTCTCACAGAAAATTAATTTTTAGCCATTAGCCTTAACTATAACCAATTCCATGAGTGAACAGCCCCTATCATTTGAACAATCTTTACAACAGCTTCAAACTCTAGTTGAAGAAATGGAGCAGGCACAACTCCCCTTAGAAGAGCTACTAAATAAATATGAAGCTGGCCTAGGTTTGCTCAAAAAATGTGAGCAGACCCTCAATCAAGCTCAGCAGAAGCTTGAAAATATTCACCAACAACTAGATGACTCTAAATAAAAGTCTATTTTTTATTGTTAGATGAGCCTACTCAACTCTATTCAGTCTCCTCAAGACTTAGAACCATTAACTCAAGTACAACTTGAAGAGTTAGCGGAAGAAATCCGCCAAAGGCTCATTGCATCACTATCAAAAACAGGAGGACATCTAGGGCCTAACCTTGGAGTTGTAGAACTAACTTTAGCTCTACACAAAGCTTTTGATTCACCTACCGATAAATTTATTTTTGATGTTTCTCATCAAGGATATATCCATAAATTACTCACTGGTCGCAATCATAATTTTGATACCATTCGGACTTTTGAAGGTCTTAATGGCTTTCTTTTAAGAACCGAGTCCGAACATGATGCTTATGGAGCAGGCCATGCTGGGACAGCCTTATCTGTTGCTCTTGGGATGGCTGTAGCTCGCGATAAAAAAGGCAGTGATGAACATGTAATTGCTATTACAGGTGACGCTACTTACACCTGTGGACCTACCCTCGAAGCTCTCAATAATATTGCAGATAGCACAAAGAAACTCATCGTCATCCTCAATGACAACAAATGGTCTATTGATCAGAATGTTGGTGCGCTTTCGCGTTACTTCCATTACTTACGTATTAATAGATTTTACACCTTTTCTAGACGTAAAGCCTCTAAAATTATTCGTAAAATTTTTGGGGAAAAAATTCATGGCTGGCTCAGCACTATTCGCAGTTCGATTAAACAGTTCTTACTCCCTGCTAGCTTTTTTGAAACTTTAGGTTTACGTTATTATGGACCTATTGATGGTCATGACTTGCCAAGTCTTATTGACACCCTAGAACAACTTAAAAAAGAAGATAAACCAGTTGTCTTACACGTTATTACGGAGAAAGGAAGAGGCTTTCAACCGGCTTTAGATAACCCACAAAAGTTTCATGGTTTAGGTCAATATTGCGCTGAATCAGGTAAAACCGAAGCGGCTACCAGCCAGACTTACTCTGATATCTTCGGGCTTAAGCTCGCTAGTCTAGCCAAAACTGACTCACAGATTTTAGGCATTACAGCAGCCATGCCGTCGGGCACAAAACTAGATTACCTCAAAAATGACTGCCCTGAACAATACTTTGATGTTGGCATAGCAGAAGAGCATGCGGCTCTATTTGCCTGCGGTTTAGCAACTCAGGGCTTCAAACCATTTCTGGCTATTTATTCTACTTTCATGCAAAGAGCCTATGACATGATTATTCATGACATGGCTATTCAGCAACTACCTATTCGTCTCTGCTTAGACCGTGCTGGACTCTCTCCTGATGACGGGCCTACTCACCATGGACTCTTTGATATTGGCTACCTACGAGTAGTCCCCAACCTTGTCATGATGCAACCACGCAATGCCTCAGAGCTTGAAGCTATGCTTGATTGGATGAGTCTCTATGAACAAGGGCCTAGCTCGATTCGTTACCCTAGACTAGCCATTGACGAACCACCTGCTCCACTTAAACAACCCCTAGAATTAGGCAAAGCAGAAATTATTAGCCAAGGTGATGACGTTGCGCTCTTTGGTTTAGGTCCGTTCTTGGCTGTTGCGCAAGAAGTGAACACTATTTTAGAAAAAGAAGGTTTAAGTGTGGCTCTTATCAACCCTAGGTTTATCAAGCCTCTTGATGTGAACTGTCTCGTCCAACATGCTAAAAAGTGCCAGCTAATCGTCACTCTCGAAGACCATGTAGTCACAGGTGGTTTTGGCAGTGCCTGTTTAGAAGCTCTGCAAAGCCAGGAAGCTAGCCATAGCCGCCTACTAAGTATTGGTTGGCCTGATGAGTTTGTAGAGCATGGCGCCTTACATTTATTACGCAAAAAACACGGCTTAACTCCTGCAGCTATAGCTACAAAGATTTTAGAAAAATTAAGAAGTTAAGCTCTATTTACGCCGTTACTTTTTATCTTTTTCTGAATAACCATGTAATTCCACGATTGCTTTGTTAATTTCATGGTATTCATCCCAAGAAATATCATCCCATTTGCCTTGATCAGCTAAAATAGCCGCATTCATCTTAATGGTCGCAAGTCGTTTGTAATACATCGCTAATTTCTCAGATTTGACTGCTTTTTTGCGATACTCCAAAGCAGCTTTCCTGAACTCATCTCCTCCTACAACTTTTTTACCGCTCCCCTTATTTTCTGCCGTAGCAAAAAATAAACTGCTTCCGGTTAATAATAGTAATAATTTAATAGTCATCTTTAGATAGTAGCCTAAACATCAACTTTTCACAATAAGAGATTGCTAACACTTAAGCTTTCACTTATTTATTTCTTCTCATGTCCTGTTACCAATTACTCAAAAAATCTACCCAAAGTGCCGCTAGACGTGGAATTTTGAGCACAGCTCATGGTGATATTCAGACGCCTAATTTTATGCCTGTAGGCACACAAGGCACAGTCAAAACCCTACACCCCAATGAGTTAGTTGATCTCGATGCCCAAGTGATTTTAGGTAATACCTATCACTTGTTTCTACGTCCAACCATGGATGTGCTTCAAACCTTTGGTGGGCTACATCAATTCATGCAATGGGATAGACCCATTCTCACTGATTCAGGAGGATTTCAGGTCTTTTCTCTAGCTAAAATTCGCAAAATTACCCCAGAAGGTGTCTGGTTTAATAATCACCTCAATGGCGAACGTATGCTACTGAGTCCAGAAACCAGCTTAGATATACAAGCTACGATTGGTTCAGATATCGCTATGATTTTTGATGAATGTCCACCCTACCCATGTGAGCGCAGCTACGCCGAAAAATCTACCCAGCTCACCACTGACTGGGCCGTACGCTGCAAAAACTGGATAGAGGCTAACCAACCACAAGCAGGTAGCTTTGGTATTCAAAGCCAAAAAACTAACCAAAATAACTCTATCAAACAACTCCATTTTGGAATTGTTCAGGGCTCTATCTATGCTGACTTACGCGAAAAATCTGCCAAAGACCTCGTAAACCTCAACTTTGATGGTTATGCTATTGGAGGAGTTTCTGTCGGTGAACCTGAAGAAGAGATGATGAAGGCTGTCGATCACAGCATCCCCTTTCTCCCTGAAGATAAGGTGCGCTACGCCATGGGTTTAGGCACACCAACCCAACTGCTAGAAATGGTTAGTAAAGGAGTCGATATCTTTGACTGTGTCATGCCTACTAGGCTTGCTCGACATGGAGTCGCCTTCACCGTCGATGGCCCGATTAATATCAAAAAGCAAACCTTCACCCATGACATGGGTCCTCTATGTCCAGAGATACAAGACTCACACACGAGTCAATTTAGCAGAGCCTATATCAGACATCTATTTAGAACTAGTGAACCCCTAGCTGCACGCCTACTCAGCTACCACAACCTCAATTTCTACCTGACCCTGATGCGCAACGCTCGCACCCACATTGAGGCAGGTACCTTTGAAATCTACAAACAAGAATTCACCGCTAGGTATAATCAAGTTCAATAAAGCCGTAAGCCACCACTCAACTATTGAGTGATGGCTATTTTGTTGTCAGCACAGAAAATAAAGCTTCTAACGGCTCAGATCAAAACGATCTAGTTCCATGACTTTGACCCAAGCTGAGACAAAGTCTTTGACAAACTTTTCCTTGGCATCTGCACAAGCATAGACCTCTGCGATAGCGCTTAATTCAGAATTAGAGCCAAATACTAAATCGACAGCTGTAGCCATCCATTTCATGTCACCTGAAGATTGATCGGTGCCTTCGTAGAAATGTTCACAACGTTTGGACTTAGCCCACTTGGTATCCATAGAAAGCAAGTTGACAAAGAAGTCATTAGTTAAAGTTTCTGGTGAGTCAGTAAATACACCTAAAGGTGATTTACCTGCATTGGCATTTAACACTCTCATACCTCCAATGAGCACTGTCATTTCAGGAGGAGTTAGCATGAGTTTGTGAGCTTTATCAATGAGTAATTCTTCTGCTGATCTGACATGATTTGGTTTGAGGTAATTACGAAAACCATCTGCCACCGGCTCAAGTACCGCAAATGAATCAATATCTGTTTGCTCTTGGCTAGCATCCATGCGCCCTGGAGTAAATGGTACTGATAATTTATAACCTGCTTTCTTAGCAGCTTGCTCTATCGCAGCACAACCACCTAATACAATGAGGTCGGCGAGGGATACTTTTTTGCCATCATTCTCGAAATGCGCTTGATTGAATTCTTCTTGAATTTTTTCCAGAACTGTCAGCACCTTGGCTAATTGTTCTGGGTCATTGCTCTCCCAATCTTTTTGTGGTGCAAGACGTAGTCTAGCGCCATTGGCACCTCCACGTTTATCTGTCCCTCTAAATGACGACGCAGAAGCCCAAGCTGTAGCCACTAACTCTGAAATTGAAAGTTCTGAATCAAGAATCACTTGTTTGAGCGCAACAATATCTTGCTCATCAATAAGAACATGGTCTACCTGCGGTATAGGATCTTGCCATAGTAGCGGCTCTTCAGGCACTAATGGTCCTAGACAACGTGTCAATGGCCCCATATCTCTATGCGTGAGCTTGTACCATGCTTGAGCAAACGCCTGCGCAAACTCATCTGGGTTTTCGTAGAAACGCTTAGAAATATCATGGTAAATAGGATCTTCCTTGAGCGACAAGTCAGTGGTAAACATCATAGGTGCATGTCTTTTATCTGGATCATGGGCATCAGGAACTGTCCCATCAGCATCTGCATCTACAGGTGTCCACTGTATCGCTCCTGCTGGGCTTTTGACCTGCTTCCATTCATAACCAAAAAGGTTTTCAAAATAATTATTATCCCATTGAATTGGCTGAGTTGTCCAAGCACCCTCAAGTCCACTAGTAATGGTGTCTCCTGCATTACCAGTACCAAAGCTATTCTTCCAACCTAAGCCTTGCTCCTCTAAACTCGCACCTTCTGGCTCAGGTCCCACATATTCATCTGGATCAGCTGCTCCATGAGACTTACCAAAGGTGTGTCCACCAGCAATCAATGCCACAGTTTCTTCATCATTCATCGCCATTCTTGCAAAAGTCTCACGAATATCTTTAGCTGCCGCAAGAGGATCAGGCACTCCATTTGGTCCTTCTGGATTCACATAAATCAGTCCCATTTGCACTGCTGCTAATGGCTGCTCTAACTCGCGGTCTCCTGTGTATCTTTCATCATCAAGCCATGTGGTTTCTGGCCCCCAATAGATATCTTGCTCTGGCTCCCATACATCTTCTCGACCTCCAGCAAAACCTATAGTTTTAAACCCCATAGTTTCTAAAGCTCGATTGCCTGTAAGTACCATTAAATCAGCCCACGAAATTTTGCGTCCATATTTTTGTTTAATAGGCCATAACAAACGACGCGCTTTATCTAAATTACCATTATCTGGCCAACTGTTCAAAGGAGCAAAACGTAGAGTCCCTGAGCTCGCGCCACCGCGACCATCGGCTACACGATAAGTACCTGCACTATGCCACGCCATTCTAATAAAAAATGGCCCATAATGACCATAGTCAGCTGGCCACCAATCTTGTGAATCTGTCATCAAAACATCAATGTCAGCGATGAGCTCGTCTAAATCTAATGATTCAAACTCCTTAGCATAATCAAAATCTTCACTCATAGGATCTGACAACGCAGAATTTTGACGCAAGCTCTTTAAGCTGAGTTGATTAGGCCACCAATGCTCATTAGCTGTAGAACCTACAGCACTATGTTGCGAACTACCTCCCAAAACTGGGCATTTACTCATGTCTCCTCCATTTAGATTTGTTTCCATAATTTATAGTGATTAATTTTTATTTATTTTCTTGGCAGTCTGGGCATGTCCCCCAGTAAAGCACTTCTGCTTCATCTATGATAAAGCCAGCAGGGTCACTTGCAGTCAAACAAGGAACATGATCAACTGCACAATCCACATCTACAGTCTTGCCACAATTGCGACAAATAAGATGATGATGGTTATCACCAACTCTCGTTTCAAACAAAGCTGGTGATTTAGAAGGCTGAATCCTTCTAATGAGTCCCTTATTAGTTAATAGAGCAAGGCCATCATAAACAGCCTGCTTAGAAATAGTACCTATCTCTGCTCTAACAGCTTCTACAACCTTATCTGCTGTACTATGAGGACAATGCGAAACCGCATCTAAAATAGCCACCCGCTGCGCCGTCACATGCACTCCATGCTCCCGAAGCTGCTCCACAAATAAACTCATACAACCAAATTAGCAATAATATGGACTAAGTCAAGATTATTATTTAGTCCATTATTCAAAAAAGGTAAAAAACTCCCCCCTATTTCAGAGTTTATGACATGGTTTAAATAAGTATTTAAATTTAATTTAACCCCTATGTAGCCTTATGAGCATAATCCAAAATAATAACAATAAAGAACGCGTCTTAGTGCTCTTTCAGTTTTTTAAATTTTTAAAAAATATCTGTGATATAATCCAATTCATAGATTATATATATCCATTTATAGAAATGCACTTAGTTGGACTTTGATCTCTAAAGCCTAAGTTTGCCTTAGCTAGTAGGCGCTTGAGGCGAAGCTGTAGAAACCTACTGCGAGTCTCAAGGAACAACCTAGATGAGGTGAAATTAGGCTTACACCTAATACCTATCCTGCATCTCAGAAAGAATCCAAGCGTAGGTTTTCTCTAGCCCTTCCTGCAGTTTCACACTCGGCTTCCAGCCCAACACTTCTTCAATGAGAGTGTTGTCACTGTTACGACCTCTTACGCCTTGTGGCTTGTCGAGTTGGTAGTTGCGCTCAAGTTTGATGCCTGCGATGCCTTCGACGATATCTACGAGTTGGTTGATGCTAACCATTTCGTCAGAACCTAAATTGATAGGTTGATCAAAATCACTAGCCCAGAGCTTGTCCATACCTGTGATACAGTCATCAATATACATGAATGAACGAGTTTGTTGCCCGTCGCCCCAAATATCGATGGTATGATCACCGCTGAGTTTGGCGTGTATCACCTTACGGCATATAGCAGCTGGTGCTTTCTCGCGACCACCTTCAAATGTACCATTAGGGCCGTAAACATTGTGGAAACGGCAGACACGTTGTTTGAAGTCGTAGTCTTGAGCAAAGTAATGCGTGATAATCTCAGAAAAGAGTTTTTCCCATCCGTAACCATCCTGTGGGTTGGCTGGGTAAGCGTCACTTTCCTTGAGTCCTTGGGCGGCGGCATCTTTGATTTCCTCCTGAATATGCTCAGGGTAGATACAAGCTGATGAGCTGTAGAGTATTTCAGGCACATTTTGGTCGCGGCAAGCCATGACCATGTGACTTTGAATAAGTACGCTTTGCATGCATAAAGCATGGTTGTTTTGGATGAATCCCATCCCGCCCATGTTACAGGCGAGATTGTAGATTCTGTCCATGCCTTCGGCAGCAGCATAGCAGGCATCCTTGAGCTCAAGGTTGGCTACTACATTTTCAGCGGAATCAAAACGTTGGTACCATTCCTCAAAAGGTTTGATATCAATAGCTCTAACGCTATGGCCTTGGGCTAAAAGATCTTTGACCAAATAGCCCCCAATAAAACCGCCTGCTCCTGCTACGCAAATATTCATATCCGCTTTAATTATAAGCTTTCAAGCTCTAAATCAATACCAGCTTCTTCGGTTGGTTCAGTTAAATCAACGATACCTTCGTTAGGTTCGTCTTTTTCAATACGAACTTTACGGCGAGCCATGACACCTGTACCACCTGGGATAAGGTGACCCATGATAACATTCTCTTTGAAACCGCGGAGTTTATCAACCTTACCAATCGTGGCAGCTTCGGTAAGAACACGTGTGGTGTCTTGGAATGAAGCAGCTGAAATAAATGAACTTGTCTCAAGTGAAGCTTTAGTAATCCCAAGTAGAACTGGCTCGGCCTGTGCTTGCACACCACCTTGCTTAGCAATTTCTTGGTTAGCGAGTTTAAAGTCTACTCTGTCTACTTGATCATGCCAGAGGAAGTCACTGTCTCCTACTTCAGTAATTTTAACCTTACCAAGCATACGGCTGACAATAATTTCGATGTGCTTATCATTAATTTCTACACCTTGACGGCGGTAAACTGATTGAACTTGATTCACTAAGTGCTCACGAAGTACTTGTGATCCACAGGCCTCTAGTAAGTCATCAGGTGAAACCACACCTTCTGTTAACTGGTCACCTTGAATGACATGATCACCTTCGTTAACGATGAGATGTTTACCCATAGCTACTAAATGGTTCGCTGTTTCACCTGTATCAGGCTCTGTCACTACAAGCTTTTTCTTACCTCTAATCGTGCCTGCAAATGAGACTTCGCCAGAAATCTTAGCAATCACACAAGCATCCTTAGGTTTACGTGCTTCAAAGAGTTCAGCAATACGTGGAAGACCACCTGTAATATCACCTGTCTTAGTCGCTTTACGTGGAGTACGTGCTAACTGCATACCTGCGGTTACTTTTGTCTTATCCTTAACAGATAAGTGAGCGCCAACTGGAATTGAATAGCGTCTTAGGATATCCTTAGTCTTAGGATCTCTAATAATCACTTGAGGGTGTAAATCTTCTCTGTGTTCTGTCACTACCATGCCTTCAATACCTGTAGCTTTATCTACTTCAGAAGTTACGGTAATACCTTGAATCATATCACAGAATTCAATCACACCTGCTTTCTCAGTAAGAACAGGAATTGAGTTAGGATCCCAAGTCACGATTTCTTGATCTGCTTCTGCATGGTCACCGTCCTTGACAGTAATCACAGAACCAATCACCAAGCGATGCGCTTCGATCTCCATGCCTTCGTCATTGAGAATACTAAGGCTACCTGACTTATTAAGAGCTACCCAGTTACCTGAGGTATCTTTTACAGATTTGAGGTCTTTATAAACTACCTTACCTGCATTCTTAAGTTTGATAAATGGACGCTTAGAATCACCAAGAGCAACACCACCAACGTGGAAAGTACGCATGGTTAACTGAGTACCTGGCTCACCAATAGATTGGGCAGCAATAATACCTACAGCTTCACCTAACTTGGCAACCTTACCAGTAGCAAGGTTAAGACCATAACACTGGCTACAACAACCATTGTCGCTTTCACAGCTAAGTACTGAACGAATCTTGACTGATTGATGACCAATCTCGTCTACTTTCTTAGCTTGTGGCTCAGAGAAGCACTCGTTGACATCAATGATCACTTCTTTAGTGACTGGGTCTACGATTTTCTCAAGTGAGACACGACCGTAAATTCTTGTTGATAAATCAACAGAATCATCACCTTCGCTATCCACAGCTGAAATGGTAATACCATTGACTGTACCACAATCAGTTTCTGAAATAATCACATCTTGAGCTACATCAACTAACTTACGAGTCATGTAACCTGAGTCAGCAGTCTTAAGCGCTGTATCAGCCAAACCTTTACGAGCTCCGTGAGTTGAAATAAAGTACTCAAGCACTGAAAGACCTTCTCTGAAGTTAGACGTAATCGGGCGTTCAATAATATCGCCTGATGGCTTAGCCATCAAACCACGCATACCTGAAAGCTGTTTAATCTGCGCACGGTTACCCCTAGCTGCAGAGTCTACCATCATAAAGAGTGGGCTCACATCTGTTTCACCATCATTAAACTCAAGTTTACGATAAACTGAATCAGCAATAGCTTCTGTTGTTTGAGTCCATACATCAACCACACGTTGATATCTCTCACCATTAGTAATCACACCATTACGGTACTCTTTAGTCACTTTATCGATATCGGTGTAAGCAGCTTTTAGTTTTTCTCCTTTGTCTTCCGGTATAACCATGTCAACCAAACCAATAGAAGTACCTGAGCGTGTTGCTTCTTTGAAACCTAAGTCTTTGAGTAGATCAAGTGCTTTAACTGTCGCTTCATGACCTGCCACTTGGTAACACTGCCAAATGATATCACCTACGTGCTTTTTACTTACGTTAAAGTTAACAAAACCTAAATTTTCTGGAAAAATTTCATTGAAACGTACACGTGCAGGTGTGGTTTCAATCACTTTGGTCTCGCTGTCGCCATAGACAGTTTGTTTGCCAAAGTCAGGGTTTTTAAATCTAATGAGCTGACGATAACTAATCTTGCGGCTAGCAATCGCATATTCAACCTCACTAGTTGTACCAAAGAGAGGGAAGTGCTTATTAGCTGCTCTATCATTCTCACGATCAACCTCTGTACGTGGACGAGAGTAAGTAAGGTAGTAAGCACCAAGAATAATATCCTGTGAAGGAGTCGTAATCGGACGTCCTGAAGCAGGAGAGAAAATATTCTTTGTCGCAAGCATTAATTGACGTGCTTCCATTTGTGCTTCAACAGAAAGAGGCACGTGCACTGCCATTTGATCACCATCAAAGTCAGCGTTGTAAGCTGTACACACTAATGGGTGCACTTTAATAGCGCTACCTTCGATGAGTACTGGCTCAAATGCCTGAATAGAAAGTCTGTGCAAAGTAGGAGCACGGTTGAGGAGCACTGGGTGACCCTTAGTGACCTCTTCGAGAATATCCCATACTTGTGGAGTCTTACGATCAATAATTTTCTTAGCTGAACGCACAGTATGCGCTAAACCTAACTCTTGAATACGTCTGATGATAAATGGCTCAAACAGAGTGAGCGCCATTGTCTTAGGCAAACCACACTGATGAAGCTTAAGATCTGGACCTACCACGATGACTGAACGACCTGAGTAATCCACACGCTTACCAAGTAAGTTTTGACGGAAACGCCCACCCTTACCTTTGAGCATGTCTGAAAGAGACTTGAACGGACGGTTGCTAGTACCTGTTACTGGGCGACCATGACGACCGTTGTCAAGTAAGGCATCTACAGACTCTTGAAGCATTCTCATCTCATTACGAATAATGACCTGAGGTGTTTTGAGCTTAAGAAGGTTTCTCAAACGGTTGTTACGGTTGATCACACGACGGTATAAGTCATTCAAATCAGAAGTCGCAAAACGACCACCTTCCAAAGGTACCAACGGACGTAAGTCTGGTGGAATGATTGGAAGCACTGTCATAATCATCCATTCTGGACGAGCTTTTGAGCTCTGGAAACCTTGGACAAGTTTAAGTTTTTTAGAAAGTTTTTTGAGTGTTTGCTTAGAACGAGTTGCTTGCATCGCTTGCTCAATTTCCTCGATAGCGTCATCTAAATCGATGTCTTCGAGTAATTCACGCAAGGCTTCAGCACCCATGCCTGCTTCAAATTCACCTTCGTGCTCATCTTCGAGCTCACGAAAACGTGCTTCACTAAGGAGTTCACCTTTAGTTAGGCCTTGTACAGAACCAGCATCAATAACGATGTAATCCTCGTAATAAATAACACGCTCAAGTTCACGAGCCGTCATATCAAGCATTAAACCAATACGACTTGGCATTGATTTATAAAACCAGATATGTGTTACAGGAACAGCAAGGTCTAAATGCCCCATACGATCACGACGTACGCGTGATTGAGTGACTTCTACACCACAACGGTCACAAATAACGCCTTTGTGCTTAATACGCTTGTATTTACCACATGAACATTCCCAATCCTTTACAGGACCAAAAATACGCTCACAGAACAAACCACCTTTTTCTGGTTTGTAAGTACGGTAGTTAATAGTTTCTGGATTTTTGACTTCACCAAAACTCCAAGAATGAATTTTTTCAGGTGATGCAAGAGAAATACCTACTTGGTTAAAGTTAGCATTTGATTTAATGCCTGCATCGAATATGTCAGTTTGTTGATTCATAATTTAATCAATAGAATGTGTAAATGAATTAGCTCGTAAAATTAAAGGGTTAAATCATCGAGTGAAAAGATTTCTTCTTCAGAAACTTCTTCCTCTTCGGAGATTTCTGATAATTTAACTTCTAGCCCTAATGCCTGCATTTCTTTAATGAGAACATTGAATGACTCAGGAGTCCCTGCATCCAAAGAGTTATCGCCCTTGATAATTGATTCATAGACGCGAGTACGTCCTTGAACATCATCTGATTTGACAGTGAGAAGTTCCTGCAACATGTGTGCTGCACCATAGGCTTCGAGAGCCCATACTTCCATCTCACCAAATCTTTGACCACCATATTGAGCTTTACCGCCCAATGGCTGTTGAGTAACCAAACTGTATGGTCCCACTGAACGAGCGTGAATCTTATCAGCTACTAAGTGACCTAGTTTAAGCAGGTAAATGTAACCGACCACCACTGGTTGGTGGAAAGCTTCGCCTGTAAAGCCATCATAGAGAGTACTCTTACCAGCGGTAGAGCCATCTTTGCCATCGCCAGCCCAAGTAAAGCCATCAACTTTCTTAGCTTCACTCATGAATTCCCAAATTTTCTCTTCTTTAATACCATCGAAAATTGGAGTTGCTACTTTAAAGCCAAGAGCTTTAGCCGCAAGACCGAGGTGAGTTTCAAGAACCTGACCCACGTTCATACGAGATGGAACACCAAGCGGGTTCAAACAAACTTCAACTGGAGTACCGTCTTCGAGGTAAGGCATGTTTTCCTCAGGAACGATAGTTGCTACCACACCTTTGTTACCGTGACGACCTGCCATCTTATCACCTACAGAAAGCTTACGCTTCTTAGCAATAAAGACTTTGACTTCTTTAATGACACCTGGATCAATTTGATCTTCAGTTTCACTGAGGTCTAAGCGTGACTCGAGTTCATTTTCCAAATCTTCGAAACGACCCTCAAAGTTACCAATAATTTCAAGGATTTTGTTACGAATAGGACTTGGGTCAATGCTGATGCAGTTATAAACCGCAGCTAATTTTCTCAAGAGAGTTTTTGTGATCTTACGATTCGCAGGAATGATGATATCATTCGTATCTGCATTGAGTACATCAAGAGGGATTTTTTCTCCAAGAAGAATATCACTCAATTTATCAGTTAATTGCTCAGTAAGTGCGGCACGCTTCTTCTTATAATCTTCGTGAATTTGCTTCACTTGTTGTTTATATTCAGAAGTGTTGAACATCGCATTGTCTTTGCCCATTTGAGCACCGTGTGTTACGACGCGGATATCTTGCACAACACCGATAGTACCTGAAGGTACACGAAGTGAAGTATCACGAACTTCAGCTGCTTTTTCACCAAAAATAGCACGGAGAAGGCGCTCCTCAGGGTTGAGGTCTGTCTCAGACTTAGGAGTGACTTTACCAACGAGGATGTCGCCAGGCTTCACCTCTGCACCAATACGGATAATACCGTCATGGCCAAGGTTGGCTAAGGCTTCTTCACTTAAGTTAGGAATGTCACGCGTGATTTCCTCAGCTCCAAGCTTAGTATCACGAGCAATCACTTCGAATTCACTGATGTGAATAGAAGTAAATACGTCTTCTTTAACAATGTTTTCAGAGATAACAATCGCATCCTCAAAGTTATAACCATTCCAAGGCATGAAAGCTACAAGCACGTTACGTCCAAGAGCGAGTTCACCATCTTGGGTGTTAGGGCCATCAGCAAGCACATCGCCTGCTTTGATTTTTTGACCTTCACGAACCAATGGTTTTTGAGTCATACAAGTACCTGCATTTGAACGCATGAACTTACGTAACGGGTAAACGTAGAGACCTTTCTTAACATCTGTCTCTAATTCAACATCACCACTAAGGAACTCATTGTCCTTAATAGGAAGCTTACCATCTAAAGTAGTAATGATGACTTCTGCACAAGCAGCAGCGACGATTCCGTCACCCTCAGCAGTTACCACTGAACGTGAATCACGTGCAGCAATTGCCTCAAGACCTGTACCTACGAGTGGAGACTCAGAAACAAGCAATGGCACACCTTGGCGTTGCATGTTTGAACCCATCAACGCACGGTTAGCATCATCATGCTCAAGGAATGGAATCAACCCTGCAGCAACCGAAACGAGCTGCTTAGGTGAAACATCCATGTACTGAATCTTGCTAGGCTCAATTTCAATAAACTCACCTTGTTCACGAGCTGTAATGCGTTTTTCGAGGAAATCACCTTTGTCATTAATTGGGTTGTTAGCTTGAGCAATGAGGAAGTTTTCCTCTTGGTCAGCTGTAAGGTATTCAATCTCTGAAGTCACTTTGCTATCTACCACCTTGCGGTAAGGAGTTTCAATGAAACCATATTCATTGATGTAAGCATAAGTACACATGGTGTTAATCAAACCAATGTTTGGACCCTCTGGAGTCTCAATTGGACAAATTCTACCATAGTGAGAAGGATGCACATCACGCACCTCAAAACCTGCACGATCACGACTTAGACCACCAGGTCCAAGAGCAGAAAGACGACGCTTATGGGTAAGCTCAGCTAATGGGTTCGTTTGATCCATAAACTGACTCAACTGTGAACGACCAAAGAAATCTCTAACCACAGCACTTAAAGCTTTAGGGTTAATGAGCTTTTGTGGTGTCATTCCTTCGATGTTTGAATCAAAGAGAGTCATACGTTCTCTCACCAAACGCTCTGTTCTAGAAAGACCTACACGACACTGGTTAGCTAATAACTCGCCTACAGCACGTACACGACGACTACCTAAGTGATCAATATCATCAGGCATACCTTCGCCTTTTTTCAGTCTGTAGACATAACGACATGAGTGTAAGAAATCCTCTGGCACCATGATGCGAGTGTTAATATCAATATCGATACCAAATTTTTGATTGATTTTATAACGACCTACACGAGTGAAGTCATAACGCTTAGGATCAAAGAATAAACGGTAGATAAGCGACTTAGCATTACTAATAGATACTGGATCACCAGGTCTTAAGACACGGTAGATACTCTTAAGCGCACTTTCTTCATCGTGAGCAGGATCCTTACGTAATGATTGTAATAATACTTCGTCTTCTTGTGAATCAATCACATCGATTGATTTATGACCAAGCTTAATAAGCTGATTAACAGCAGCTACAGTCAACGGCTCAAAAGCACGTGCAACGACCACTTCGCCATCAAGCACATCTTCAAAAATAACTTTGTTATTGAGACTTTCAGCTGCAATATCTTTCTTAAGCTTGAGTTTTTCAATATTGTAAAACTGCTCAACAATGTCACGGTTAGTAGACCAACCTAAAACACGTAAGAATGTAGTGGCCAAGAACTTACGTCTACGACGACGACGATCAAGATAAACATAGAGTAAATCATTTGTATCAAATTGTACTTCCATCCATGAACCACGATCTGGAATCAAACGGAATGAGTATAAAGCTTTACCATTTAAATGTTGAGCTTCTTTAAAGCAAACACCTGGTGAACGATGTAACTGAGATACCACCACTCTCTCTGCACCGTTTATCACAAATGTACCGCGACGGTTCATCATAGGTAATTCACCCATGTAAACACGCTCAACTTCCTCACGGATATCCTTAGGATTAGTCTTATCTACGAGCTTAAACTCTACATATAAAGAAGCGGCATAATTCTCACCTTTTTGCATCGCTTCCAAAGAAGTCACCTGTGGCTCTTCTATGTCATAAGAGATGAAATCTAACTCAATAGTTTCATCATAAGACTTAATAGGAAAAATTTCACGGAACACGGCTTCTAGCCCTTTGTCTTCACGGTCTGCTGGCTTGTCTTCCTTTTGCAAAAAGTCTTTATAAGACTTAAGCTGAACATCTATAAGATTCGGAGGAGTAAGAACTTCTTTAATTGAACCAAAATACTTTCTTTGCGACATCATGATTATTGAATGGTGGGTTAATAGGATAAGTGAGATTGGGCATGCAATGACCCAACTTTGTTTTCATCCTGAGAAAACAAAAGAGAATAAGCGTTGGTCTAAACCTTGCGCGCTTACTCTATTTTATTTTCAAGTGTTAAAGTGTTAGACAGGGATAGTGACTGATAGTCACTATCCCATGAATAACAAAAGTGCTTAGTTATTTAATCTCAACTTTAGCACCTGCTTCTTCTAATTTAGCTTTAGCAGCGTCTGCTTCTTCCTTAGAAACACCTTCAAGAAGAGTTTCAGGAGCAGATTCTACCACTTTCTTAGCATCAGCAAGTCCTAAACCAGACTTAACTTCACGTACTGCTTTAATTGCAGCAATTTTGTTTGGTCCGCCTTCAGCAAGAACTACATCAAATGCAGTCTTCTCTTCAGCAGCCTCGCCACCTCCTGCAGCAGGAGCAGCTGCAACTGCAGCTGGAGCAGCGGCGCTAACGCCCCATGCTTCTTCGAGTTCTTTTACCAAGTCAGCAGCTTCCAATACTGTAAGCTTACTGAGTTCTTCTACTAGTTGTTTAATATCAGCCATTTTTTTTAGTTTTTATGGTGTCGTCGCAACTTAAAGCTTTAAGTTATTTAAGATAGCTTGACTAGCTATCCGACGAGGAACCGTTAATATTTTTACTCTTGAGTTCTTAATTGCTTAAAAAATTAAAAGTAAAAAAGGGGTTAATAAGTATAATGATATACCTTAAGATTTTTGAGCAAGAACGCGCGCCAATGAAGAAGCGGGTTCGTTGATTGTACGTACCAATGTACCAGCAGGTTGATTGATAAGACCAAGCAATGTTGCAAGAAGCACTTCGCGAGCTGGAAGCTTACTAAGTTCTACTAATTGCTCAGCACTCACTGCTGCACCATCTAAAATACCAGCAACAAAATTACCTTTTTCTGTTTCTTTCGTAAATTTAGAAACCGCTTTAGCAACTGCGCAGACATCTTGATCACCAGTGATATAAGCTGTTTGACCAGCTACACCTTCAATTTCAGGAAGTTCAGCAGCAGCAAATGCTTTTCTCATGTAAGTGTTCTTGGCTACGTGACATTCGCCACCAGCCTCTGCAAGTTTCTCTCTAAGTTGAGCAAACTCAACCACACTCATACGGTCATAATTGATCGCAATGATGTAGCTAGCTTGATTTACTCTTTCGAGCAATTCATCAATAATATATTTTTTATCTGGATTCATGTTTCTAGTTAATTAAGCGTTAATCCATGTTTGCTCCTCAAGCTTCACGCCTGGGCACATTGTTGCAGAAACCGTGATAGAACGGATATAAGCACCTTTAAGTGAAGAAGGCTTTTCCTTTTTCACGCTGTCAATAAAAGCAGTTAAGTTCTCAAGAAGAGCTGACTCATCAAATGAAAGTTTACCAACACCTGCAGCTACATTACTGTTCTTATCAACTTTAAAGTCAACACGACCAGCTTTCACCTCAGCGATAGCTTTAGTTACATCATCAGTAACTGTACCTGTTTTAGGGTTAGGCATTAAACCACGTGGTCCTAAAACACGAGCTACTTTACGCACTTCAGTCATGGCGTCTGGAGTAGCAATCGCTACATCAAAGTCAACAAAGCCACCAAGAACCTTAGCAATCAAATCTTCCATTCCTACATGCTCTGCTCCAGCAGCTGTTGCAGCATCAGCTGCTTCGCCCTTAGCAAATACTAATACACGCACATTTTTACCTGTACCGTGAGGAAGAGAAACACTACTACGTACCATCTGATCACTCTTTCTTGGGTCAATGCCCAAAGAAAATGACAAGGTAACCGTAGGGTCAAAGGCAGGTGGGGTAAATTGTTTAATCAATTTAACCGCATCTTCCAAACTGTAACGCGCATCAGCGCTTATCAATGCTGCGTTTTTCTCAAAACGCTTACTTTTATTTTTAGCCATCATATTAGCAGTATTTAATTAGTTTAATTAAGTGGCGGAAACTTAGGCCCACCATGAGCCTTATACTTTCCTCCTGCAAAAATTGTTACATGCCCTCGATTTCGAGACCCATTTGACGAGCTGAACCAGCAAGAATGAGTGCTGCTTTCTCTGGATCATTAGTATTTAAATCAGAGATTTTAGCATTCACGACTTCCATGAGTTGCTCTTTAGTGATTTTAGCCACTTTTACTTTGTTAGGCTCAGCAGAACCCGAAGCGATACCCGCTGCCTTTTTAAGCAAAACAGATGCCGGTGGTTGTTTTGTAATAAAATCAAAAGTAGCATCCGCATAAACTGTAATTTCTACTGGCAATAAATCGCCTGCTTGACCTTGAGTCTTAGCATTAAACGCCTTACAAAACTCCATGATGTTAACACCTGCTTGACCAAGAGCTGGACCTACGGGTGGAGACGGACTTGCTTGACCTGCTTGGATCTGCAACTTCAACTTTCTTTTTACTTCCTTTGCCATAATTTTATATGTGTATTTTAAATATTTTAGAAGAGCTTAACCCTTCTCAACTTGCCAGAAATCAAGCTCAACTGGCATAGAGCGACCAAACATAGATACAGAAACTTGCAATTTACCTTTTTCCTGATCTAACTCTTCAATAATGCCTACTTGGTCAGCAAAGGCACCATCATTAATTTTAACAGAATCTCCTAATTCGAAAGAAATCAAAGGACGGGCTGTAGCCTCTCTCTCCTTAATCTGATGCAACATCACATCAACTTCTTTCTTACGCATAGGCAATGGATTTTGTTTGTCTCCAGCAAAACCAATAACGCCATCAGTACCTGTTACCAAGCGCCAAGCATCACTATTAAGCTCACCATCCTCACCTTTCAAATCAACCTGAATCATGATGTAGCCAGGGAAAAACTTGCGTTTACTTTCCACTTTTACACCTTTGCGGTCTTCTGAAACTAGCTCAGTAGGCACTAAAACTTGATGCAGCACATCTTGATAACCTTCAAACTCAACCAAATAATCTAATCTAGCTTTAACTTTCTGCTCTTTACCCGAAAGAACATGCACCACGTACCATTGACCTTTTGAATTCATTCTATATTAACTATAAGTATTAATTACTACTTGCCAATTAACAGTCCAGATATGAAGGCAACTACCTCCTTATTTACAAAATCTGAAGCTGCTACAAAACCTCCCAATAAAATCATAGCGATCAATACAACGATAGTAGAATCAACTAACTCTTTGTATTTAGATACACTCTTAGATTTAGCTTCATCCCAGGGCCAGTTAGTCTTTCTTAACTCAGACTTAACTTCAGCAATAAAAATAGAAAATTTACGAAACATAAAATAAGATTAAAATACAAATGAAAAACTGGCAGGATAGGAGGGACTCGAACCCCCAACCTTCGGTTTTGGAAACCACTGCTCTACCAATTGAGCCACTATCCTAGAAATTGGGGTTTTAGACGAAAAAGACGAAGAGACAACTTTGTCTTTTCGTTTATTAAGCTCTTAACTTCTAAAGGAGCAAAGAGGGCATACCCGTAAAAACTACTGGGTAAGCCCTCTAAAAGCTCGCTTTAAAAAGCGTTCAACTTAATCAAGGATTTCAGCAACACGTCCTGCACCTACAGTACGACCACCCTCGCGGATAGCGAAACGCATTGTTTTTTCCATAGCGATTGGAGCAATAAGCTCAACAGTAATCTCTACGTTATCACCAGGCATCACCATTTCAACACCATCAGGAAGAGTTACTGAACCAGTAACATCTGTAGTTCTGAAGTAGAATTGTGGGCGGTAGTTGTTGAAGAATGGTGTATGACGACCACCTTCATCTTTAGAAAGAACGTAAACTTCTGCTTTAAACTTAGTATGAGCTGTTACAGAGCCTTTTTTAACGATAACCTGACCACGCTCTAAGTCGTCTTTTTTAAGACCACGCATAAGGAGACCTACGTTATCACCTGCACGACCTTCATCAAGAAGCTTACGGAACATTTCAATGTCAGTAACAGTTGTAACTTGTGTGTCACGGATACCTACGATTTCAACTTCTTCCATTTTGTGAACTATACCACGCTCAACACGACCTGTAGCAACAGTACCACGACCCTCAATTGAGAATACGTCTTCAATTGGCATCAAGAAGTCCTGATCAACTGGGCGCTCTGGCTCAGGGATATACTCATCAACAGCAGCCATAAGCTTAAGAATGTTTTCTTTTTGCTCAGCATCACCATTAACAGCGCCAAGAGCAGAACCTTTAATTACTGGGATTTCATCACCAGGGAATTCGTATGCGTCAAGCAATTCACGGATTTCCATTTCAACAAGTTCAAGAAGCTCTTCATCATCAACTTGGTCAACTTTATTCAAGAAAACAACAAGTGCTGGAACACCAACCTGACGTGCAAGCAAGATATGCTCACGAGTTTGAGGCATAGGACCATCAGCAGCTGAACAAACCAAAATACCACCATCCATTTGAGCAGCACCTGTAATCATGTTTTTAACATAATCGGCGTGACCTGGACAATCAACGTGTGCGTAGTGACGATTTTCAGTCTCATACTCAACGTGTGCAGTAGAAATAGTAATACCACGCTCACGCTCTTCTGGAGCTGAATCAATATCTGCATAAGACTTAGCTTCTGAACCATTGGCCT
>JGI20154J14316_10000299_pt1 | contig 44575 bp, 42 predicted proteins | sample COG_04_FD_14316 | JGI IMG/M metagenome (IMG submission 14316)
AACCGGAAATTCGGCGGATGGTTGCACCCAAGCCGGCCAGCTTTTCTTCGATACACTCATAACCGCGATCCAGATGGTAGATCCGGTCGACCAGCGTCTCACCCTCGGCAATCAGACCGGCCAGGACCAGCGACGCCGACGCGCGTAAGTCAGTCGCCATTACAGGTGCACCCTTGAGTTTCAAGCGCCCCTCGATGGTCACCGAATTACCGCGAATATAGGCCTTGGTGCCCATCCGCTCAAGCTCGTTTATGTGCATAAAACGGTTTTCAAAGACCGTTTCTTCGACCGTTCCGGTGCCAATCGCGACTGAGTTCAACACGGTAAACTGGGCCTGCATATCCGTAGGAAACTCTGGGTACGGCGCGGTGGTAATATCGACAGCCTTGACCCGCTCGCCTTTCATATCGATTTCGACCCAATCGGGGCCACATTCAATATGGGCTCCTGCTTCGCGTAGCTTAACCAATACGGCGTCCAAGTGTTCCGGGATCACATCTCGAATGCGCACACAGCCACCGGCGACCGCACCGGCCACCAGATAGGTACCGGCTTCGATACGATCGGGCAAAACCCGATGATGACAACCGTGTAAGCGCTCGACGCCTTCAATGGTAATGGTGTCGGTCCCGGCACCTTCGATGCGGGCGCCCATGGCGATGAGGCATTTAGCCAGATCGATAACCTCTGGTTCTTTGGCGGCATTTTCCAGCACGGTAATGCCATCGGCCAGGGTTGCGGCCATCAGGAGGTTTTCAGTGCCGGTCACGGTCACGGTGTCAAAATAGATCCGTGCGCCCTTCAAACGACCGTCACAACTGGCTCGAATGTAGCCGTCTTCGACAATAATCTGTGCGCCCATGGCTTCCATACCACGGATGTGAAGATCCACCGGCCGACTGCCAATGGCGCAACCGCCGGGCAGCGATACATTGGCTTCACCAAAGTGGGCCAACAGCGGCCCCAGCACCAAAATAGAGGCCCGCATAGTGCGCACCAACTCATAGGGTGCCGTATATTCGGTAATGGTGCCGGCGCAAACATCGACACTCATATCTTCATTCAGAGTAACGTTCACCCCCATGCAGCCGAGCAGACCGATCAAGGTTGTAATATCATTGAGATGAGGCAGATTGCTCAGGGTCACGGTTTCTTCAGTTAAGAGGGTGCAAGCTAGGATCGGCAAGGCGGCATTTTTAGCACCTGAGATGCGAACTTCGCCGTTCAGCTTGGCGCCGCCGGTAATAAGTAATTTATCCACTGAGCTGATCCTTAAGAAACTTCGGAAGGTGATTGTAATTTCATCGACACGGCGTGAATTTCACCGGACGCGATCTGGTCGTTTAACACTGCGTAGACCATCTGTTGGCGCGGCACGGGACGTTTTCCGGCAAAGGCCTCGGCAACGATCGATAGCGCAAACTTAGCACCCTCGCCTTCGACTGCAATTTGTGCATCGGGGAAAGCAATATCAAGCAGTGCGGTTACGTCATCAACGGTCATAGAGGGGTCTCATCATCAGAATAAAGGGGGCAAGAATATACGTAATAGAGGCACATATCGATATGAAAAACACTGTGCTCTGTACTGGCTCGCAAAATTTGCCACAGTATACACCCAAAGGCAGGCTTTTGGGCCCCCAGTCCGCTTACTCTCTAAAACGAATGCTCTTATAGGCGTCTTCAGTAATTCGCTCCCAAGCCAGGATAGTCGCATCCAGATCACCTCCAGCCTCACTGTAGAGCTGTTCGAATTGGGTACGGAAGGTCACCCCTAGGTTAATGCCGTTAAAGATGGCATTTTGCATTTTCCAGTCATCCGACTTTCGGCTGTAGTACACACTCTGCACCAACGGGTATTTGGGCCCATCAGGCGATATAACTTCCATATACACACGAGTATTGCGCAGGGTATCTTTTTTATCGTCCTGACTCGGCAATAGATTGACCTCAAAGGCGCCAAAGGCATAAATGCCGCCGGCATAGGTGTTGACCATACTGCGTTTAAAGACTTCCAAAAAACGAATTTTTTGCGCTCGGGTAGCCACACTATAGGCTTCGCCCATGACCTTTCGGGCAATGACTGAATAGCCAATGACCGGCTCGAGCAATTCGGTCACCTCGTCAAGATAAGCTTGTCGAGCCGCCTCATCCTCACTACCGGCATACTTGCGCACCACAGTCAGGATAGATTGAACTCCCTCGCGCACCGTTTCATCTGCCGCCTTGGCCCCATCTTGAGCAAAAAGATGGCTGGGCATGGCCATTAATAGACCCGCCAGGCCCATAAAAGCTAATATCTTACGCATTTCACTCTCCTAGATTCATTTTGGCAGCAATCATAACAGTCTAGAGACGAACCTGTGATGAAGCCAGTGTCCAATTCTAGCGTAATTTGCCGTCACAGGATTGCATTCTGGACGCAAAGCCCGTTAAATGCGCGGGATTAAAACTTTAGGCAGTACATTATGTTGATCTTTTCCTTGGCTATTTTGGCCGGGCTTATCTTACTGGTTCTCAGTGCCGATCGATTCGTAGCCGGAAGTGCCGCTATCGCGAATAACTTTGGCGTGCCGCACATTATCATCGGCGTCACCATTGTCTCGCTCGGCACATCGGCACCGGAAATTATTGTCGCCATCTTTGCCGCGCTGGACGATAAGATTGAGATTGCCATGGGCAATGCCATCGGCTCTAACATTGCCAACATTGGCCTAGTGCTCGGCATCACTGCGTTGATTGCGCCCATTCCAATCAGCAAGCGCTTGATCATCAATGAGAACTTAATCATGCTCGGCGTTGCCATTCTCGCCGGCTTGGTATTGTTCAACTATATTATCGGCTTTATCGAGTCCCTGAGCCTTGTTCTGTGCCTGGCGGTGTTTTTGGCTTGGATCTATGTTCAGCATAAACGAGCCAATGGCAGTGACGCTGAGTTCGAAGAAGACATCCCCAGCGACATGACCAACAGCAAGGCCTTGGTGTTATTTGTGCTGGGCTTGGCCGTGCTGATTGGCAGTGCCCGCCTGCTGGTTTGGGGTGCTGTTGGTATCGCCAATCAATACGCCATCAGTGAAGCCATTATCGGTGCAACCATTATCGCCATCGGCACCAGCTTGCCTGAACTGGCAGCATCGGTGGCCAGCGCACTAAAGAAACACCATGATATAGCGATCGGCAATATCTTGGGTTCCAATATATTTAATCTCCTCGCCGTATTGGCCGTGCCGGGGCTAATTGCCCCAGGCGGTTTTGCCGCTGAGGTTTTTAACCGCGATTATTGGTTTATGTTGGCCATTAGCCTGGTCCTCTTTGCCGCTCTTTTTATCCAAGGCAAGCGTAATGCGAAACTGGGTCGCTATCTTGGCACGTTTTTTGTGGTAAGCTATGCAGTCTATGGCTACATCGTATTTCTGGCCGCAACCGCTGTGTAATATATGACCAATACCAACTTTCTCGCCATCGCAAAACGAACCTTTGCGCTGGAAATTTCGGCCTTGACCACACTGGAACAGGCCCTGGATGACCAATTTAACCAAGCCTGCTTGTTATTGCTCGGGTGTAAGGGTCGCGTTGTGGTCACGGGCATGGGTAAATCCGGCCATATCGCCCACAAGATAGCCGCCACTCTGGCCAGCACGGGCACCCCAGCATTCTTTGTCCACCCCGGTGAAGCCAGTCATGGCGACATGGGTATGATTACCGGTGCAGATGTCGTTATCGCCTTATCCAATTCGGGCGAAGTGAACGAAATCGTTTCTCTGCTGCCGCTGATCAAGCGGCTGGGTGCCGCACTTATTGGCATGTCCGGCAATAACAGCAGCAGCTTGGCCACCCTGTCCGATGTGCATCTATACTGTGGGGTCGAGCAAGAGGCTTGCCCATTGAACCTTGCGCCGACATCCTCGACCACCGCGGCCCTGGTAATGGGTGATGCCGTGGCAATTGCCCTGCTGGAGGCGCGTGGTTTCAGCGCCGAAGACTTTGCCTTTTCCCACCCTGGCGGAAGCCTAGGCCGGAAATTACTGCTCAAGGTGGAAACCATCATGCACGATGGTGATGAGATCCCGATCATTAATCCGGACGCCTCCGTTTCAGAAGCCCTAATGGTGATGACACAGAAAAGCCTCGGCATGGTCACCGTGCAGCAAGACGGGCGGTTGCTGGGCATCTTCACCGATGGCGATTTACGCCGGGTAATTGATCAAAAAATAGACTTTTCGGCGACGTCCATCTCGACCGTAATGCACCCTAAACCACACTCAATCGATGCTGACCAGCTGGCCGCCCAAGCCCTTTATATGATGGAGGAGCACAAGATTACCTCGCTGGTTGTGACCCATAAGAATATCGTCGCCGGCGTGATTCATATGCACGACATATTGAGAGCCGGCGTGGCCTAATGATGTATCGCAAGCTACTGCTTATGGTGCTGATAGGTTTGGCTGCTCTACTACTAATCTTGCTTATGTCCAGTGATGAGCGGATGACGGCTGAGGTCACAAACCAGATATCGCTGCCGGCGGATTCACCGGATATATACGTAACCGGGATGGCCCTAACGCGCTACGATAAACTGGGTTCTAAGGTTATGACCGTCGACGCGGATACCGTGTCGGTGTACAACAGCAGCGGTCAGAGCCTGTTGAGTCAACCGGTGGTGATCCTGACCGATGCTGGTCAAAAGACGTGGCATATCAGAGCCGACCAGGCCCTGGTTATGGCCAATGACGACATGGAATTCCGCCACAACGTTGTGGCAACTCAACTCAACGGTACGCCTGCGACTCGAGTCGGGAGCGAGTTTATGAGGGTTTCCGACCAGGGCCAGCTAATCAGCACCGACTTAGCGGTAACCATCGTTAAGGGCAGACAAACCGTTGATGCGGTCGGCATGGCGGTCCAACTAGATGCACCCGAACCGGTGATCAACTTACTATCGGAGGTTAATTTTGTTTATGAACCGTCGTAAAAAAACCGCCTTACTGATGTTAGTCAGTCTTTGCGCGGCAAGCTTGGCGCTAGCGACGCCGGAAGATCGCAACAAGCCCATTACCGGCAAGGCCGATACCAACACCATGGATGCCAATAGCGGTAAGACGGTCTTAATTGGCCAGGTGGTTATCACCCAGGGGGCTTTGATTATCTATGCTGACAAGGTCACCATTGAAACGGATCCAGTGTCCGATCAGCTTTCCTATTTACTCGCCGAAGGCAAGCCGGTGCGGCTCTTCGACCAGCCTGTGGCCGACGGTGAAATGGTCCAAGTACAAGGCCTGCGGGTCGAATTTTTCCCCAACGAGAATAAGATTATCACTCTGGGTCAGGCACAGGTTACTCAGGTCGGCAACAAAGCCGAGGGCGAGCGCATTATTTATTTGACCGACACCGGGGTTATGACCATAGAGTCCGAGCGCGCCATCACCGGACAGCCAGGCGGCAAGCAAGCAGAGTTGCTCATTCAGCCTGAGGCCGTGAATTAATGGCCTTACTGGAAGCAACCCATCTGGCCAAAAGCTACAAAAAACGTCCAGTTGTTCGAGATGTTAGCATCGCCGTCGAAGAGGCCCAGATCGTTGGGCTACTGGGTCCGAACGGGGCCGGTAAAACCACCTGTTTCTATATGATCGTCGGTCTAATTGCCGCCGATCATGGCGATGTGACGATCAACGGTGTTTCGGTGACCCATATGCCGATGCACGCCCGGGCGCGCCAAGGCATTGGCTATCTGCCCCAAGAGGCCTCTATTTTTCGTAAGCTGTCGGTTGCCGATAACATCCTCGCCGTCCTGCAAACCCGAAAAGACCTCTCCAAGCAACAGCAGAATGAACGGCTTGAGTCCTTATTGGCCGAGTTCAATGTCACCCACATCCGCACCAGTTTGGGCATGGCGCTATCCGGCGGCGAGCGGCGGCGGGTGGAAATAGCCCGGGCCTTAGCGATGGAACCTAAGGTGATCTTGCTGGATGAGCCCTTTGCTGGTGTCGACCCTATTTCGGTCGGTGATATCAAGGCGATCATCTATCATCTACAAAAACGCGGCATTGCCGTTTTAATTACAGATCACAATGTTCGGGAAACCCTCGATATTTGTGAAAAGGCCTATATTGTCGGCAATGGTCACATCATTGCGGAAGGTTCCGCTGAAGAAGTTCTCAGCAATCAAACTGTCCGTGAGGTATATTTAGGTGATCAGTTCCGTTTATAACATTCGAAGCGGTGGCCTTGATATTTTTAGCGTTGGAGCACATTTGGTGGGTATTGAGCAAGTATGAAGACATCCTTACAACTTAAAATGAGCCAGCAACTGACGATGACCCCGCAGTTGCAGCAGGCGATTAAGTTATTGCAACTGTCCACGCTCGACTTACAGCAGGAAATTCAGCAGGCGTTGGACACCAACCCCATGCTCGAGGTCAAGGAGGACGATGCCGATGCTCCAGAACACGCCAACACTCAGGAGCCACCCAATAATGACGACCGTCAGGTTGCTAAGACTGAGACCGATGACTCCACTCGAGAACTGACCGTTCAGGAAACCATTCCGGATGAGCTGGCAGTAGACAGCTCATGGGACGACATCTACACCCATCAACCCACTAGCCATGGGCTGCCGTCCGGCGATGATGATTATAATCTCGAAAACATCTATGGCACGACCGACTCACTACAAGATCACCTCTACTGGCAGCTGAACCTGACCCCGATGACCGATAAGGATCGGGTCATTGCTGAAACCATTTTGGAAAGTGTCGATGATGAAGGCTATTTGTCGAGCCCCGTAGCCGATATATTTGAAGGTCTGATGGTGGCCATCTCGTCCGATGATGATCCGCTCGATGAAGACGAATTCCATGCGGTATTACACCGTTTGCAACAGTTTGACCCACCGGGAGTCTGTGCGGTCAACCTAGCTGACTGCCTAGCGATCCAACTCAAGCAGCTCGCCACGGACACACCCTATTTAGCGCTGGCGATACGCATCGTCGAAAATCATATCGAGCTGTTGGGCATCAAAGACTTTGCGCAAATAATGCGCAAGGCGCGGATCAAGGAAAACGAGCTGCGCGAAGTCTTCCTACTCATACAAACACTCAATCCCCGGCCCGGCAATAGCATTGCCTCGGGCAAATCCGAGTACGTAGTACCAGATGTTATTGTCACCAAAGACATCAAAAACAATCGTTGGTTTGTTGAACTGAACCCCGATATAGCGCCGAAACTGCGGGTCAACTCCTCTTACGCCTCGATGGTCAAGCGGGCCGACAATTCATCGGATAACACCTACCTAAAGGACCACTTGCAAGAGGCTAAGTGGTTTATTAAGAGCCTGCAGAGTCGAAATGAAACGCTGCTCAAGGTCGCCACCACCATCGTTGAGCACCAACGTGGCTTCTTGGACTATGGCGATGAGGCAATGAAACCGCTGGTTCTGCACGATATCGCAGAGGTGGTGGGTATGCACGAGTCGACCATTTCGCGTGTCACCACACAAAAATACATGCACACCCCCCGTGGTATATACGAATTAAAGTACTTTTTCAGTAGCCATGTCAGCACCGATACCGGTGGCGCCTGTTCCAGCACCGCGATTCGCGCACTGATCAAAAAGTTAGTGCTCGCGGAAAATACTCGTAAACCGCTGAGTGACTCTAAAATTGCCGATTTACTCGGTGAACAGGGCATACAGGTCGCCCGACGAACCATCGCCAAGTACCGAGAGTCATTGAACATTCCACCGTCAAATGAACGTAAGAGTTTGATTTAGAGCCTAAATTTTTTAAAAAGTCCCTTGCAGTTTTGGCAATGAAGCGCAATAGTTAGAATATGAGTTACATAACGGTTTCACGATTACCGGCATCTGTTTGTCGGTGGACGGTGGCCTCATTTTCGACCACCGCCTGTGTACCAGCCCACTCTGGCTGGAAAGGTAAAAACTGCAAGAGGAGCAGCCTATGCAAGTTCATATCAGCGGCCATCACGTTGAGGTAACAGAAGCCCTCCAGAGCTACGTTTCAACTAAGCTTGAAAAGCTCCAACGACATTTTGACCAAATCGGCAACGTGCAGGTCACCCTCAGTATCGAAAAGGAGAGACAAAAAGCAGAAGGCTCGCTGAACATCAAGGGCGCCCAACTCCATGCAGACGCCGAACATGACGATTTATACGCCGCCATTGATCTAATGAATGACAAACTGGACCGTCAATTGATCAAGCACAAAGAAAAAACTGTCTCACGCAGCCACGGGTCATAACGAAAGCATGATTCCTCTGGACCAAGTATTGCGCCCCGAACGCACCTTTGTTGATGACTTCGGTGCGAGCAAAAAAAAGGTACTGCAAACCCTTGCTGAGCGCCTGTCCAAGACGCTTACTGGGGTATCGGATGTTGAGTTGTTTGACCAACTGATCGCTCGTGAACGGTTGGGCAGTACCGGTATAGGTTCAGGCGTTGCAATACCCCATTGCCGCCTTGTTGGCTTAGACAAGCCCACGGCGGCATTGGTTTTATTGACCAATCCTATTGATTTCCAAGCGATAGATGCCAAGCCAGTGGATCTCGTTTTTGCCCTGGTGGTCCCTATTGATGCTACCGATGAACATTTACAGCTGCTGGCGATGGTGGTTGAAAAGGTTAATGACCCTAAGTCTTTAGCTTTGATTCGCCAATGTCCTAGCGCGATGGCCCTATATGAGCAATTTGTAGGAGCCCCAAATAAGCAATAAACTGAGAATGGCTATGTCTTCTGAAAAAATCCGACTAATAGTGATTAGTGGCCGTTCCGGTTCCGGTAAGTCGACTGTCTTAAATACACTTGAAGATGCCGGCTTTAACTGCATCGACAATTTACCCCCAGCTTTATTGCCTGAACTGGTCAGATGGATGACTGAGTCCGCACCTCATAAACAGATAGCAGTGTGCATTGACGTCCGAGTCTCCACCGAGGGTCTGCGTGACCTACCCGAAATTTTAGGCAGTCTCAGTGCAAAAATTCAACCAGAGCTACTGTACCTCGATGCCGATGAAGCCATCCTGTTACAGCGTTTTTCTGCGACCCGGCGTAAGCATCCATTAACCGACAACGCCCACTCGCTGGCCGAAGCGATTGCCCAAGAAACGCTGTCTTTAGCGCCCATCGCCGATGGGGCAGACTTCAAGCTGGATACCAGCACCCTGTCGGTACAGCAACTGCGCGTGCAGATCCGCGACCGACTAATCAACCGACCAACCGGTTTGGCGTTGCAGTTTCTGAGCTTTGGTTTTAAACATGGCTTACCCAGAGATGCGGATATGGTGTTCGATGTGCGCTGCCTGCCTAATCCATACTGGGATAAGAGCTTGCGCATGTTTACCGGTGTTGATCGCCCTATTCAAGAGTTCTTACGCCGAGAACCGGCAGTGGCGGACATGTTTGAGGATATCCGGCGCTTTATGGAGCGCTGGTTACCGGAACACGAACGCAACCAACGCAGTTACCTAACCGTGGCCATTGGTTGCACCGGTGGCCAACATCGCTCGGTATATCTGGCTGAGGAGCTCACGACGGCCTTCAAAGAAAAATACCCGACCACACAAATCAGACACCGAGACATGGGGCAGGATACAGCGTGATTAGAGAAGAGATTGTCATCATTAACAAACTCGGATTGCATGCGCGCGCGGCCGCCAAACTGGTCGGGGCGGCATCCCAATTTGGTAGCATGGTGTCGGTCTATAAGGACGGACGACAAGCCGATGCGAAAAGCATTATGGCCGTTATGATGCTCGCGGCATCCAAGGGCACTGCCCTGACCTTTGAAATAGATGGCAGCGATGAGGTCTTAGCCTGGACAGCGATCGAGACCCTGATAAATAACTTTTTCGACGAGGGCGAATAACTCACGAACCCCGCCTGATCACAGAGATACCTTATGCCTGCCAGCCTAACCGACGGACAATTAAATTCACACAAACAACAATTGGGTGCGGCACTGGAAAAGGCCGACCTGGACCTAGTGTCGATTTTAATCAACGCAGATATAGCGGTTGGTGATATCGCGCACCTTTTGGAGACCACCCCTCATAAACATCGCCTGACCCTGTGGGATTTTGTCGCCGAAGCGTTGCAAGGCGAGGTGCTAACACACCTGAATGAGGACATTCAGCAGTCATTCCTGGCCCGCATGTCAGCCGAGGAAATCGTTGAAACCACGCACGACATCGATAACGATGACCTCGCGGATCTGCTGCAACAAATGCCCGAAGGCCGGTCCAGTCGAGTTCTCCAGCTCTTAGCACCGGAGGAGCGCTCGCAAGTTGAAGGGCTATTGGCCTACCCAGAGGACACCGCCGGCGGTTTGATGACCACCGATATGGTGACCGTTCGTGGCGATGTAACGGTCGCAGCGGTGTTGCGTTATTTACGCAAAATATCGCTTCCAGACGCCTTGGATCGCCTCTGGGTGACCAATCGTCAGTTCCATTACCAAGGCTCACTCGCGCTAACGGTTCTACTCACCGCCAAACCGTCTAGCCTGGTCTCAGATATCATGAACACCGATATCAAGGGCATCCGAGCCGGCGAAGATGAGGAACAGGTCGCACGTCTATTTGAGCGTCAAGATTTGGTGTCAGCCCCGGTCATAAACGACGACGGCATCGTCATTGGTCGTATTACCATCGATGACGTGGTCGATGTAATTAGCGATAGTGCGGCGCACAATATGATGAGCATGGCCGGCCTCGATGAAGAAAATGACACCTATTCCCCCATTGTAAAGAGCAGCCAAGACCGGGCCGTCTGGCTGGGTATTAATATGGCGACGGCCTTTATTGCCGCCCTAGTAATGAGTCAATTTGAAGCCTCAATTGCACAAATAGTGGCCTTGGCAGTATTGAGCCCTGTTGTCGCCAGCATGGGCGGTATCGCCGGCAGCCAAACCCTAACGCTAATGATCCGAGGCATGGCCACCGGCCACATTGGCCAATCCAATTTAACCTGGCTGGTCCTGCGGGAATTGGGCGTTGGCCTCATTAATGGCAGTCTGTGGGCTATTGTTATCGGCGTCATCACCTTCTTCTGGTATCATCAAGTATCATTGTCCTTGGTCATCGCTGCGGCAATTTTGGTCAATATTTGCATTGCTGTGCTCTCTGGTACCGTGCTGCCTTTTTTTCTTAAGGCCGCCAACATAGACCCGGCTTTGTCCGGCAGCGTGATCTTGACGACATTGACCGATGTTTTCGGTTTTTTGACATTTTTAGGCTTAGCAACACTTTTTTTACTATAAGGCATGTAAGTACATGAACGAATTTGACGATACCCACGACGATATTGAATGGGTCAGTAAGTCTGAAATGAAACGCGATAGCCACCGACTGCAGGCCATGGGTGAGCGTTTACTGGGCATTAAAAAAAGCAAGTTGGCCAAATTCCCCCTCAACGATGAACTGCTCGCTGCCATCGAAGAGAGCAAGCGGATAAAAAGCAATGAGGCGATGCGTCGTCACCTGCAATATATCGGCAAAATCATGCGTGTCTCCGATATCGAGGGCATTCAGCGCGAACTTGATCGTCTCGACCCATCCTCAGACCTCTATCTTCGGGTCCAGAATCAAGCCGAATATTGGCGCGAAAAGCTGATCAAGACCGAAGCGGCCGATGCGGAGTGGTTCGAAACCTATCCGGATACAGATCGGCAAACCTTTCGCAATATAGTGCGAGCGGCCAAGAAGGAGCAACCGGACGATCCGGCCGCACCGATTGCCGGCGGTAAAAACAGCAAAAAACTGCTCAAATGGATAAAAGAACAGCTTAAAAAATGATCCAGTAAATTCAGGTACTCGTAAAGTAAGCAACTGTTATTGACAAGGGCTTACGATGGCGAGCGCAGCTATTAAAACAGGTCGCGACAACATAGGTCGGGTGATGACGCAACAACAGATCGAACTCCGCGAACACTTTGCCAATCAGTTGGAAAAGGTCGCGCAGAGCCAAGACACACGTGCTTTTGAAGCGATCTATACGCATTTTTCGCCGCTTATAAAGTCGTTTGGAATTTCATCTGGCTTGAGTTATCAGGGCGACCATTTGCCAGAAGAACTGGCCCAAGAGGTGATGTTGTCTATTTGGCGCAAAGCCCACCTCTTTGATCGCCGCAAAGCAGCCCCCTCCACCTGGATATTTACTATAGCCCGGAATCAGCGTATCGATATCCTGCGCCGACTTCGTAAATATCAAAATGACCTCAATGCAGACGATGTATGGGAGCTCACCAGCGATACTGATTTGTTTGGCGAAATTCGTGATACCCGAATTCAAAAAAACGTCAATCGTGAGTTGCGCCATTTGCCGCCGGAACAAAAACAGATTGTAGCCAAGGTTTTCTTAGAAGATAAGAGTCATCAAGAGGTGGCAAACGAATTGAATTTACCACTGGGTACCGTCAAGAGCCGGGTTCGGCTGGCGATGCAAAAATTAAAACTAACCATGGGGGTAAATGAACTGTGACTCTATGGCATCCAAGTAGCGATAAGTTAATCGAGTTTTCCAGCGGCGTCGGCTCAGCTGCGATGAACATTGCTGTGTCGGCCCATCTGCATTTTTGCAAAGATTGCCTGCGACAGGTCGTCGAATATGAAAGTGTCGCTGCGGTATTATTCGAGCAGCAGGCAGAAGTCACAATGGCCAAAGACGGTTTTGAGACCCTGATGGAGCGTATTGTCAGACAACCGGTATCGAGGCCTAGCACCACGCGCGTTGTACCATCTCGCTTTCCCCCGGTGGTGGAAAAGCTAATGGCCCACGGCACTGACGCGCTGTGCTGGAAGAAGCCGATGAAAAATTTACGCGTAAGTCAGTTATTAACCGACGAACAGGGGCTGACGCTTGGTCTGCATCATATGAAGGCAGGTTGTCGAGTGCCGCAACACACCCATCGTGGTCATGAAATAAGCTTGGTGATTGAGGGTGGCTTTTCCGACCAAATGGGATCCTATGGCGTTGGTGACTTCATTACCCTGTCGACCGAACATCACCACTCGCCGCAGGCTGATGCCGATGGTGATTGCTGGTTGTTGTCTGTGGTCGAGGCACCCGTCCGCTTAACTGGCCCCTTGGGCTGGATACTCAATCCATTTATCAAGGCCTAAGCAGGCTCCGGAGACAGCTTACCCTGTCTCCGGTCAACTCTCCCTCCTTGTTCCGACCACCGTCAATCAGGTCTGCGTGTTTAACTCCGGAAAGGTCTTAGACTGTTTATCGAGCACCTCAAACAGTGAATAGTAGGTCAGGCCGCTGTGCTTACTGAGGCCAATCTCGCAGGTCCGGCTGGTCGATACACCAAAGGCACAGTCACTGACCTGGGGCGCTAGGGTCTTCAGCGCTGAGGCATTGAGCTCTGGCTGCCTAAAACCCTTATCACCGGCAAAGCCACAGCAGGCAATCCCCTCAGGTTGTACCCAGTTCGGCGCAAGGTGCTTAACCACTCGCTGCATACTTTTTTCCAGACCCTGCTTTTGGGTACTGCAGGTCACATGGACGGCAACTCGTTCCGTGACCGGGTCGATATGCAATCGGTTTAAAAGGAACTTATCGATAAATTCACTGCTGTCATAAAGGTGAATACCCCTTTGCAGGGCCTGGTCGCGCAGCTGCAACGAACAGGGGCTGGTGTCGGACAGAACCGGGTAGCGACCGCCACCGGAGACTTCCCAGAGGGCGTCCAGCACTTCATTCATCATCCGCTGCGCAACTGCGCCGTGACCCTTGGCGTGAAACGGCTGGCCGCAGCACAGACCGCGAGTAGGCTGAGGGTAAACAACATGCAATTGTGCTTTTTTAAGCACGCTGCGCACCGCTGTCGGAATAGACTGGCGATCGTCGGTAATTGACTTACCCATCGATTGACTGACGCAGGACGCCCAATAGACGATGGTATTACTGGCCCCGGGGTCGACGCGCTCATTGCGCGCATATATGGGTTTAGCACGTCCTGGGGTAGTCGCCAGCCAGAGCGGAGTACGTTGCCCGGTCCAACCGCGCACCGCGCCCGACCAAGCCTCGAGGCGCGCAGCCCCCAAGATCCGTTGCGTCCCACTGGCCAACCACAATGCAGACCGGGTCAAACCGGCCAAAGCAGCATAATGGCGAGCTAACCCCTGTGCCAGCCAGCGATAGGGCTGATTGTTCTTGGCGCGAATCTTCAATACCAGACTGCCAGTGTTGATTCCCACTGGACAACGCACCTCACACAGCCCGGTTGCGGCACAGGTATCTACCGCTAGATGCTGGAATTGGGCGTCCCACTCGGCCGGTATCGGCTCTTGAACAAGCTGCTTTCGCGCCATCTCACGATAGACCGCGATGCGTTGGCGGGGGGTTAAACTGAGACTCTTACTCGGGCAAACGGGCTCACAAAAGCCACATTCGATGCAACTGTCAATGATCTCATCGGCGGGGGGCAGAGTTTTGAGATGCTGGATGTGGGCGTCCGGATCATCATTGATGATCACACCCGGATTCAAGATAGTACTGGGGTCCAGTAGTGCCTTAATCTGCTTCATTAGGCCGAAGGCATCCTCGCCCCATTCCAACTCAACAAAAGGCGCCATATTGCGCCCTGTACCATGCTCCGCCTTGAGCGACCCACTCAGATCGATTGCCACCATCTGAGTCACCGCAGCCATAAAGTCGCGATAGCGGGCAATCTCATCGGGCCGGTCGAAGGCCTGGGTGAAGACAAAGTGCAAATTGCCTTCTAAGGCATGGCCAAAAATAATCGCCTCAGAATAATTGAACCGGTCGAACAGTTGCTGCAGTCGATCGACCCCCTCGGCCAAACGATCGATCGGGAAGGCGACGTCCTCAATGATCACCGTCGTGCCGACCGGGCGCACGGCACCGACTGCGGGAAAGGTACCCTTGCGAATTTGCCAGTAACCATCGATCAGGTGCTGATCCGTTGAAAAGCCGGTATTGGCGAGCACTGCAACCGGCGCCAAGGCCGCCTCAACCTGGCTAATATTGGCCTGTAGGGTGGCCAGATCGACACCGCGGACGTCGATCAGTAACACGCCGCCCTTATCCGGTAGGGTATGGCTAAAGGCCGGCAGACCCGGCATATGCTGCACGGCGCGCAACGATCTAGCGTCGAGCAATTCCACCGCGTCGACGTTCACCGTTTTCAGTAAGGCGACCGCCTCGGCGCAGTGCTGTAAGTTGGCAAAGGCAACCATTGCGGAGGCGCGATGGGCGTGATCCTCAACCGTTGCCAGGCTAACCTCGGCAATAAAACCCAGTGTGCCCTCTGAGCCGACCATCAGATGCGCCAAAATATCGATTGGATCGCTGTAGTCGAGCAACGCATTGAGACCGTAACCGGTGGTGTTCTTGAGCCGATATTTATGGCGCACCCGTTGCACCAGTGGGTCATCGGCCAAGAGCTGATCGCGCAGCTGACCGATGCCGACCAATAGGTCGCTGTGGGTTGCGCGAAAGCGCTCAACACTATCACTGTCACGGGTATCAAGCAGCGCACCATCGGCCAGGATGAGGCGTAAACCCTTAAGGGTGTGATAACTGTTATGGCGGGTACCGCAGCACATGCCACTGGCATTATTCGCGACGATGCCGCCGACTTTACAGGCTTGGATGGACGCCGGATCCGGCCCTATCTTGCGACCATAAACGCCTAAGGCCTTATTGGCCGCGGCCCCAATGACGCCAGGTTGTAGATGGATTAGCTCACCGAGGGGCTCAATGCGCAAGCCGGACCAGTTATCGGTCAGCATAACCAGCACGCTGTCGCTTACGGCTTGGCCGGACAGACTGGTACCCGCAGCACGAAAGGTCATCGGCACCTCGTAACGAGCCGCGAGCAACAGTAGAGCGCTGATCTCACTTTCGTTGTCCGCCAAAACCACCAAGCGCGGCAACATGCGATAAAAGCTGGCATCGGTACTGAAGGCAAAACGCCGAAATTCGTCGCTGATGATTCGCTCACTGGGCAACAGTTGGTGAATCTCAGTCATAAAGGCGTCAAATTGCATGGCGGTTACCTTGGCTCGATGTAGGGTGTTGATCTGATCATAATGCCTAAAAACCGGTTAATTTGGCAGACAAGACCGTACTTTAGTCGCAATTAGGCGCTAAGCTGCTTGAATCGACCCCTATGAAGCCCGTATAAACCTATTACCCCTTAAGCGGTCAGACCAATTTGAATCGACTCCAGCAAGTATCCGATTATATGCTCCTACAACTGAGCGCAGGCCACTGGCATCCGGGCCAACGGATACCGTCGGAGCGACAACTGTCGGAGAGTTTGCGCCTCAGCCGCGCGACGGTGCGTGAAGCGTTGGTGACCTTGAAGCAACAGGGGGTAGTCTATAGCCTTCCCGGTAGCGGCCACTTTGTCAGCGATCCACAACCGACCGAGCGACTGATCATCGAGACGGCGCTGAATGAGCATTTCAGTCCCAGTCATGACGAATTGCGCGAATATCGTTTTGCGATTGAGGCCCAATGCGCCTTTCTAGCAGCGTCGCGTGCCACGCCGGATCAGCTTAAAGCCATCGAACGGGCCCATCGGCATTTAAAACACGTGCATCAGAAGGATGATCTAAAGGCTGAGGGCCTGGCCGATGCTCGCTTTCACCTAACCATTGCGGAGGCCAGTGGCAACCGAATATTGGCACACAGTCTGACCAGCCTGTTTGCCCTGCTGCGCGAAAACGTTACCCTCAATATTCGCTCCTTGGCGAAACGACCGGAGACTCGGCTGCGCCTGATGCGTCAGCATACTGCCCTATTTGAAGCCATCTATTATCGTAAGCCCGATAAAGCTCGGTCACTGGCCCAAGACCATATGGTGTTCGTCGATCGGATCTTGGCGGAATAGGCCTAGGCGATTGCCGGTCGTTCCATCTGGATATGCACGATACCGTCTTCGAGGTAGCTTTCACCCTGAGACACAAAACCAAATTGTTGGTAAAAACCGATCAGATAGTGTTGCGCGCCAATCCGAATCGGATAGTTCGCAAACAGCTGTTCACACTGCGCGATCGCAAAGGCCATGAGCTGTTGACCAATTTTTTGCCCGCGTTGATCGGCTCGATTAGCGACCCGGCCGATGGAACAGGCATCCGGATAAGACACCCCGGGCATCAGCAGACGGGCGGTGCCAACCAATTCGCCATGGCGATGGGCCAACAGATGCCAGGCCAAAGCATCCTTGCCATCGGCATCCTGATAAGCGCAGTTCTGTTCAACACAAAATACCGCAATGCGCAGTGCGAGCAGATCGTAGAGACTCTGGTTGTCGAGTCGATCAAAGGCCCGACATTGCAGTGACAAGCCGTCGGCTAGGGATGCGCTGCCGATCACAACGCGCCCTCGCCTTTCATTCGCTCAAGGGTATCGACAATCGCCTGGGTGTGCGCGTCGAACTCCAGGTTGATCAGCGTGCCCACCTGGGCCTGATCGAAGGTGGTCACCGCCAGTGTCTCGGGTATCAGATACACATTGAAGCGGTCAGCTTGAACCTCACCGATGGTCAGGCTGCAGCCGTTGAGACCAACGAAGCCCTTACTGAAGAGGTAACGACGTTGTTGAGGGCTGACGGCGAACCAAAGAATCCAATTATTGGCGGGCCGGTCAATAGCAATGAGGGCCGCCGTCGAGGCGACATGACCGGACATCAGATGGCCACCTATATCATCTCCCATGCGCGCGGCGCGTTCTACATTGACCAGGGCACCATCGTCCAGTTGACCAAGGTTGGTCGCGCGTAAGGTCTCCATCATGACATCGAAATACGCACGTCCCTGTTCGATCCGAGTCACCGTTAAACACACGCCATTCAAAGCGATGCTGGCGCCAGTCTGCAAATTATCTGCTTGGCGCTCGGTCAGGCTGATCGAAAAGGACTTAAATTGGTCGAGCGTCTGCTCTATTTTGAGTGCCGTGCAATTCTGTACGATTCCGGTAAACATGCCCGACTCCTATCGGTAGTGATTGATGTTCGTTTTACGCTATTTAGGGCACTAAGTTCAAGTCTAGATGGTCACCTTGCTAGTCAAAAGTCACTTGGACATCGTTTTTAGCGTAAAAGGCCGGTCGATCGAAGGCTTGCAGCTTGTTGTGGTCGATCATGCTGATCAGCTCGCGAATATAGGGCTCACCGCGAATACTGTAACCTTCCAGACCCCAAACGATAAAGGTGCTGTCGATCGGTATCTGCAGGTAGCGCAATTCGGAGCGAATTTGACGTAACGGTTGGTATTCTTGGTGGGTGTTTAGATTGCGAAAGTAACCGGCTACCGAGGCGTGAATCGAGGCAAACTTTTTTACCTCGTGCCGGGCACTGTTATCGCGCTCCGATGGCACCAAGCCGCAGCCCTCGCTAAAACACCATTGGCCGAATAGGTTATTACCTTCTACGGCAAATCGACTGGTGCCCCAGGCACTTTCATTCGCAGCCTGCGCCAACACCAAGGATGTTGGTAGGGTGTCGACCCGGTGATACAACGCACTGAAGAATGGCTTCGAACCGAGGGCTTCATCGACCTTATAATAATCTGCCAAATCGCTCATAAAGTTCGTTTGCCACCGACCAAGCTTATCGCCGCGCCGGATTTTAGCCTCGACGACCTTGAGCCAAGCCCGCTCGGCTTGTACCTTTTCGTTAATTTGCGCGACGATAGGCTGAAGGAATTCGAAAAAGGTCTGCTTCTTTTGGTCAACATCTTGAATACTGGCCATATCGGGCAAGTCGCTCTGCTCGGTGAGCACATAGGATGGCAGCGCAGATTCACTACATGCCTGGCTCGACACGATCGACAGCGATCCTAGTAGTAACATACCGACAGCATAAATTTTCAATTGACATGACACCTTTGTCGAGAATAAAGCGCGAGATTATAAAGTTAATTGATCAATAATCAACCAAACGCACAATTCTTAACAACTTTCGTGCTGCAATGACCCGACTGGCTTTAGCGACGATCTCGTCGTTGATCTGACGGGCGAATACGGATGGCTTGGCGTTTTGGTTGCAGACTGGACCAACCGAGATAACACACAGCGATAACAAGCAAACTTGAAAAGACCATAGACAACCCTCTTATGAATCAAACCTTTTTAACTATATTAGGCCGCAAAGCCGAATAACAACACAGAATGCCATAATATTATCTACCGGTGACCCATTGAGTGCCTTGCCTCGTGCACATCAGTTACCGCGCCTGGGCGGCAACACCGACGGAAAGGCACTGACATTGGTGCCTTTGGCATCGCTGATTTTCGGTGTTCCTTCTTTCTCGAGCTCATCGATACGCACAATCGCATGCATCGGCACGAAGGATCGGGTGACCCCAGCAAACTCTTGCTGTAGTTTCTCCTCACTGGGATCAACCACCAGTTGACTGCGTTCACCAAAGATCAGCTCTTCTATCTCGATAAAACCGTACATTTCACTTTGATATATATGGCTGCAATACACCTCATAGACCTTGTCCTGATTAACAAAGATCACCCGAAATACCGTCTTGGCCTGGTTAGTAGTCATTAATTTGCGTTCAGCCGGTCGTTTAGAAGCCTTTGAGTCTACACATCGGCAGTCATTTTCACACAGATTGTTTCGATTTACGCTCGGGACAGGTACAATTGCGCGCCTAGAAAAACCACCTTTTTGAGACCCAATGACCCAGAAACTGTTTATTAAGACCCACGGTTGTCAGATGAATGAATACGATTCATCCCGCATGGCAGATTTGCTCGGCGACAGCCATGGCTATGAATTGACTCAGGATGAAAACGAGGCGGATGTGATTCTGCTCAACACCTGTTCCATTCGCGAGAGAGCCCAAGAAAAGGTCTTTCATCAGCTGGGTCGTTGGAAAAAACTGAAGGATAAAAAACCCGGTTTAAAAATTGGTGTTGGCGGCTGCGTGGCCTCACAGGAAGGGGATAATATTGCCAAACGAGCGCCCCATGTCGACCTGATTTTCGGTCCCCAAACCTTGCATCGCTTACCGGGCATGATCGACGCCAGCGATGCGGCCGCCAAACTGAGCAAAAATAATATTGCCCTAGTCGACATTACCTTCCCAGAAATCGAGAAATTCGACCACCTGCCGGCTCCCACAAGTGACGGGGTAAGCGCTTTTGTTTCTATCATGGAAGGCTGTTCAAAATACTGCACCTTCTGTGTTGTCCCCTATACTCGTGGTGAAGAAGTTAGCCGGCCGTTTGATGACGTGATTGCTGAGGTCGCTCACCTGGCCAGCCAAGGCGTGCGTGAAATTAACTTCCTGGGACAGAACGTCAATGCCTATCAGGGTATGCGTCATGACCAGCAGGAAGCCGATCTGGCCGATGTGATTGCCCTAGCGGCTCAGATTGATGGCATCGATCGGGTCCGTTTCACCACCAGTCACCCGGTCGAATTCAGTGACAGCCTAATCAATGCCTATACCCAGGTGCCAGAACTGGTCAGTCATCTGCATTTACCGGTGCAAAGCGGCTCGGACACCATATTGGCCGCCATGAAACGCGGCCATGTGGTTGAGGCCTATGTCGACAAGATGGAACGCATCCGCGCCAATCGGCCCGACATAAGCTTTTCATCCGACTTCATCATCGGCTTTCCCGGTGAGACCGACGCCGATTTTGCCGATACCATGAATTTGATTCAACGCATCGGCTTCGACCATTCCTTCAGCTTCATCTACAGCTCTCGCCCCGGCACACCCGCTGCAGAGCTACCCGATGACACCTCCACGGAGGTCAAGAAAGAGCGGTTACAGATACTGCAGCAACGCATCAGCCAACAGGCCGCCGCGATCGGCCGGCGCATGGTCGGCACGACCCAGATCATCCTGGTCACCGGTCGGTCCGATCGGAACCCTGAAGACCTCTATGGCCGCACCGAGAACAATCGCAACACCTATTTTGTGTGTGACGATTCAAGCGTGATTGGCAAGTTCGTCCAGGTCCGTATTACCGAAGCCTTCGCCAACAGTTTGCGCGGCGAAGTNATGCACGTCGATCTGGCCTATTGAAACTCGGTCTTAACCGGATCGTCTAGGTGGTCAGCACTCGCTAGAGTCTGGCCACGGTTTGTTCGCGGCAAGGTCGAAATGGTGTGGCAGATCAGCGCACGCCTTAAAGACTTTTTGACATGTGCGATCCGATGGGTATGCTTGAGCAAAAGTCATGAGGATTACAGCAATTTGAACACCCCACCCCCTGAAGGCAAGCCATTGGTGGCTTTATCAGAACGTCTATTCACGCTGGAACCCGACAATCCACAACGACTCGCAACCCTCTGTGGTCTGGCTAATAACAACCTAAACCAAATCGCCAGCCGGCTCGACATTGGTCTGTCCAATCGGGGAAATCGATTTCAGCTTACTGGCGATCCCGAACAGTTGATTGCGGCGGAAAACATTCTCAAACGCCTGTATCGCGAGACTAAGGGTGGCAAAGATCTGTCCCCCGATGCGATCCATCTGTTTCTGCAACCGTCCGAAGTTGACGCCAACCGCACTCGAACCGGCGCCAACAAGCTGCATGATGACAAGCTCTATCTAGTACACACCCCAAAATTGGTGGTGCGCCCGCGAGGCACTAATCAGAAGCTCTATGTCCACAACGTGCTCAATCACGATATCAACTTTGGTATTGGTCCGGCTGGCACCGGAAAAACCTATCTGGCGGTCGCTTGCGCCGTGCAGGCTCTATTGAAAGATGAGGTACGGCGAATCTTACTGGTCCGACCGGCGGTAGAGGCCGGTGAAAAGCTGGGTTTTTTACCGGGCGATCTTAGTCAGAAGATCGACCCCTATTTACGACCGCTTTACGACGCCCTCTATGATATGCTCGGCTTCGAAAAGGTCGCTCGGATGATTGAACATAATGTGATCGAGGTCGCGCCCTTGGCGTACATGCGTGGACGCACCCTGAGCCACTCCTATATTATTCTGGACGAAAGCCAAAACACCACCCGAGAACAGATGAAGATGTTTTTAACCCGTATTGGCTTTGGCTCCACCGCCATCATTACCGGCGACCCTACCCAGACGGACCTGCAAAAGGGTCAACCGTCCGGCCTAAAGCATGCTTTAGAGGTGCTCGAAGCGGTACCCGGCATTAGCTTTACCCATTTCCACTCCAGCGATGTTGTGCGCCATCCATTGGTGCAACGCATAGTTGAAGCCTACGAAGCCAAGGGGCAATGATGAATCTGACCCTCGATTTGCAACAAGCCAGCCAACAACCCAACCTGCCCTCCGAGGCGCAAGTGACCGGTTGGTTGGAAGCGGCCTTGGCCGGTCGACTGGACTCGGCCGAGATCAGCGTGCGTATCGTAGAGGAGGCTGAGAGCCAGGAATTGAACGGGCAGTACCGTGGCAAAGATAGCCCAACAAATGTGCTGTCCTTCCCGTTTGAACTGCCACCGGGCGTGCCGGCCGAAGAAATGAACTTCTTGCTCGGCGACCTGGTAATCTGTGCTGCCGTGGTCGCGAGTGAGGCGGCACAACAGAACAAGGATTTATATCATCACTGGGCCCATATGTTGATTCATGGGGCCTTGCATTTGCTCGGTTTCGACCACATTGAGTCGGTTGAAGCGGAACAAATGGAGCAGATGGAACGCGACATACTGGCGGGCCTGGACATTTCCGATCCATATAAGGGTGAATTTTGAGGATTAACGAGCAATGAGCGACGACCGACCGACGAGTAGGAACCCCGGTAAAAAATCATTTTTTGAACGTTTAGGAGATGCTTTTACCGGGGAGCCTAAAGACAGTGATGAACTGCTCGCTATTGTCCACGCAGCACACAAAAATGACATCCTGGATGATGATTCCTTACGCATCATTCAGGGAGCCATGAATGTATCGGACTTGCATGTCCGCGATATCATGATCCCCCGTTCGCAGATGGTCAGTCTTGAACTCGACGAGACCATCAAGCAATGGACCTCTAAAATCGTTTCCTCCGGTCACTCCCGCTTTCCGGTCTTTGGCGAAAATCCGGATGAAATTATCGGCGTTTTGCTGGCCAAGGACATGTTGTCGTTGAGTCTGAAAAACGATTTCAGCGAATCCGATATGCAAAAACAGATGAAAGGCATAATTCGCTCGGTGACCTTTGTGCCGGAAAGTAAGAGAGTCAATGTCCTATTGCGCGACTTCCGCTCAAATCGCAACCATATGGCAATCGTCGTCGATGAGTATCGGGGCATCGCCGGCCTGGTTACCATTGAAGATGTGCTCGAAGAAATAGTCGGTGAAATTGAAGACGAACATGATGATGAGGCGGTTACCAACATCACGCCCAATGGCGCGGGTGCCTTTATTGTCCAAGCACTGACCCCGATCGAGTCCTTCAATGAACACTTTAACACCGAGTTCAGTAATGAAGAGTTTGATACCATCGGCGGCATCGTAATGCATGAGTTTGGCTGCGTCCCGAAACGGGACGACACTATTGACCTAGGGGATCTCAAGCTTAGGGTCACCACCGCCGACAACCGGCGCGTGCGGGCCTTTGAGGTCAGCCCGCGCATCGACTAGCAAAACAAGCCTCCTCTGGAGGCTTTTTTTTGGCTATTTAACCACCGAGAAGGGCTTGAAGATAACGATCAGCTTGGGCAATAGGGTTAGCGCACCGAGCAGTGCAACCCCCATGGCAAAGGCCGTCAACAGACCAAAATAGATGGTCGGCTTGAAGTTCGACAAGGCCAAAATGGAGAAACCCATGATGATGGTCACCGAGGTATAGAAGATCGCTTTGCCAATCGAATTATGGCTGCGTTTCAGGGCCTCGACATAATTGCCATCGTGAGCAAACTCAGCCTTAAAGCGCACTATATAGTGAATCGTATTATCGACCGCAATACCAATGGTAATGCTAGCGATAGTAATGGTCATAATATCCAGCGGGATGCCCAGCCAACCCATCATGCCGAGCACCAACATGGCGGCTAACAGATTCGGCACCATCGCAATCAGCGCGAGCTTCAAACTGCGAAACAGAATCAAAAACATCAACATAATGCCGAAAAAGACCCCACCCAAGGTGAGAATTTGGGACTGAAACAAACTCTGCAACATATTATTGTAGAGCACCATCATCCCGGTTAGCCTCACTTCACCAGGAGCAAAACCAAGCAATTCAACCGCATCGCGTTCAATTTGCTTGAGCAGCATGTCGCGCTGAAGGCCCTCACGCGAATCCAGGATGCGAACACTCAAACGGGCTTGATTGTCGGCCACCGAGACATAGGGATCGACCACAATAGCGCGAAACTCTTGCGGCACAACGGTGTAGAGTAACGCCAATTGGATATTGGTCAGCGGCACGCCATCGTTGAATTCTTCAGCGATCTCCATCATGGTCGCCAGCGACAGTACCTTGCCGGTTTGTGGCAGTTCATCCAAATAGCGATGAAGCTTTTTGATGCGCTCAACCTTATCGGTGGTGTACCAATATTTATCGGGATCGTCGATGCCAACAAAATCGTCCTCAAATGACCCGATGCCGTCCCCGTCCATGGTCAAAAAGTCCTCGTCGACAAATTCATCGCTAAAGTCATCGCTGAAGTCATCGACGGTTTCTGCCGGTAGATCGGTATCCGCACTATTCGGGGCCATCTCTGGCGAAGCTACCGACACTGCGGGCGGAATGGTCTGGTCGCCAAAGGCGACGATCACCTCGAGCGGCGTGGTTCCACCCAAACGCTGATCGATGACCGTCATGCCCTGATAGATTTCGGTTTCCTCATCAAAGTAATCGATAAAGCTGTTCTCGACGATCAGACGCGAGATACCGATCAGGGTAAAGCCGGCAATGGCAACGCCGAGTAAAATAATTAAGCGGCCGTTACGCAAGGTAAAGTTCGCTAACATAAGCGGAACCGGTCCACCGCCTTCGACTTCTCCGGATTGGCGATGCTTACCAATTAACATCAACAGGGCGGGAAACAGCACAAAGGTCATCACAAAGGCGACCAAGATGCCCACCGTCATCATCCAACCAAAGTTTATCACTGGTCGAATACCACTGCTGATCAGCGATAAGAAGGCCACTGCGGTGGTCAAGGCCATGTACACGCACGGAATGGCAATGAGCCGCACCGTGGTCACCACCAGCTGGCGCTGATCCCAGGCAGGATTACGACGCAATAATTCACGATAACGAACGATCATATGAATGTTCATCGACAGGGTAAGGATCAACAGCAAAGAAATAAAGTTACTCGAAATCACCGTGACCGGCCAACGCCACCAACCAAGCAGTCCGAGCATGGCCAAGACCACTGCACTGGCGCAAACCAGCGGCAAGACCACCCAGCGCAGCTGGCGAAAGATAACCGCCAGCGTTAACACGATCAGCAGAAACACACCGGAACCGAACAGAATTAGGTCATTTTTTACAAAACGCACTATGTCGTCGGCGATCATCGGCACACCGCCCAGATGCAGTTCACCCTGCCCGCGATAGGTCGCGATAATGCCCCGGATCGTTTCAATGTCCTGATGCAGAAAGTCAGCCACATTGCGGTTGTGTTGGAAAATCAATTGATCGATCAGCGCCAGTTGTTTGGCCGCGCCATTTTTGGGCAGGTTGGCAACCTGCTGGCGCAGCTCGGTGCGCACGCTCAGCAAGTCTGCCTTGGCCTGATCAATGGGAAAGTTAATCTGCAGGGCAGTGGTATTGGCGTCCAGATTGAGTAATAAGTTCACGTAGAGCGGGCTATTGGCCAACTCTGTTTTGGCCAAAGCAACATCAACCTCAGGCGTTTCCAAGGTCTTAATGTTGGCCACGAGTTGCGCCATTGGCACCGGCGGATTGGCCAGTAGCGGCACATCCATCACCGTGACTACTGAAGCAACACGCGGCAGTTCGCGCAATTCATTGCGCAAGGCCGTTAAGGCACCGAGGGACTCAGCACCGAACAGGGGACCATTCGGAGTAAAGGTCAGAACTAGAAACTCTTGCGAGCCATAACGTTCCGACACCTCGCGAAAATACTCCAATGAGCTGTCATTTTCCAGCAGCAGGCTTTCGGCGGACGCATCGAGTGCAAAGTGGCGTGTCTGGTAACCTAAAATAAGTAACACGCAAACAACCCAGAAAAGTAACCAATGCGACTTTTCTGCTATTTGCCGTTCGTAAAACTGTTGACCTTTGAGCAACATAAACTGCGTCCTGTCTACTAATAACCAGCACAGCAGTTTACATGATAAAGCGAAAAGGTGGGATATTGGCCCTATTATTCGGGTAATTTGCGTCGATTGAAAATCCAGCGCGGAACCAATTGGCAATATTGTTGATAGCGACTGCCAAAACGTGCCTGAAGCTCGCTTTCTTCAACCTGAATATAGGCTTTGTACAAAAACAGGGGAAACAGGATGACCACGATCCACGGGCTCAAACTGCCAACCCATAGGGCGATACCGGCGATAATCAACACTAAACCCAGATAACTTGGATTGCGGGTAAAGCGATAGACGCCACTGGTGACCAGTATCAAGGTATCGGGTGCCGTGCCCAGCGGGAGTTGAGTCATACCCTTGAGGCGAAACTCGCGGTCGGCAAGGAGATTTAAGAGCGAGCCCAAGGCAATAGGGATCAATCCAATATAGTTAAAGGGGTAATGCAATAGGATCGCAAGGGGTTTAATAAAGTGCGCACTGAACACGCCCAACATCATCAAAAGCCCCAAAGCCGGTGGCAATATTGGCGGCCGTTCGTTCATAAGCTGTGCCCTGTAAAGAATGTCGCCAGTGTAAGGTGCTTAGAGCCAAATTTCAGCGGTCAAAAGTCACAATTGATCGCCCTTATCTCGCTCGCTTGGTTAGGCTTTGGTAACAATGACAGGATGGCTGATGGTCATTGACCATTCCCACCGCCTGCATAAAGGCATAGCAGATGGTCGGTCCGACAAAACTGAAACCGCTCTTTTTAAGGGCTTTGGACATGGCTCGACTTTGCGCTGTTTCGGTCGGCACCTCAGCCTGGGTCAGCCAAGCGTTGGTTACGGTTTGGCCACCGACGAAGGACCAGATGTAAGTCGAAAAATCCGTTCCACCTTGCTCAATGGCCAAATAAGCTGCGGCATTGTTAATGATCGAGCGAATCTTTAATCGATTGCGCACGATACCAGCATTGTGCATCTGCGCAGCTGCCTCGGCGTCGGTCATAGCCGCCACGCGCAGCGGATCGAAAGCAAAAAACGCCGCATCATAGTTGGCCTCCTTGCGCAGGATGGTAATCCAACTCAGGCCCGCCTGCTGACCGTCGAGGCAAAGCTTTTTAAACAGCTCTCGACTGTCGCGTTCCGGTCGGCCCCAAACGGTATCGTGATAATGTTGGTAGAGTGGATCAACACCACACCAGGCACAACGTTGCACTGCGTCCATCTTAGAGCACCACCAGGTTGTCGCGATGGATCAATTCAGGCTCATTGATAAAGCCCAACAGACTTTTTATCTGCTGCGTCGACTGACCCACAATTTTGGCGGCATCCTGGGCATCGTAATTAACCAAGCCACGAGCAAGGGTAAGCCCCTGCTCGCTCTTAACCGCGACGCATTCACCGCGCTGAAAGCTACCCTTAACCGAGACCACTCCCACAGCCAACAGGCTCTTACCCTGATTGAGCAGGGCGCGCGCCGCACCAGAATCGATAACCAGCTCGCCCTTCATCTGTAAGTGGCCGGCCAGCCATTGCTTACGTGCGACTAGGGGCGCCAAATCGGGTTCCAAATAGGTGCCGACAGACTCTCCCGCGCGCAACCGGGTGAGCACTCGATCAATGCGACCACCGGCGATCACCGTCACGGCACCAGAGCGCGCCGCCAGCTGGGCTGCCCGAATCTTGGTCGCCATACCGCCACGACCCAACTTACCGCCGCTGCCGGCGACTGCCACTAGGGCCGGATCGGTCGCTTGGGCATGACGAATAAGCGTTGCGTGTGGATTTTGGCGCGGATCGGCGTCGAACAACCCGTCCTGATCGGTGAGCAGAATAAGGGCATCCGCCTCGACCAAGTTGGCGACCAATGCGCCCAGGGTGTCGTTGTCGCCAACCTTGATTTCATCCGTAGTGACCGTATCGTTTTCGTTGACGATTGGGATCACCGCCATCGCTAATAGAGCACGCAAGGTATTGCGGGCATTTAGATAACGCTTGCGATCGGATAAGTCATCGTGGGTGAGCAAAATCTGTGCGGTATGCAACCCATAGGGTTGGAAGAGGTCTTCATAGGTTTGTACCAGCTTGGTTTGACCGACAGCCGCAGCCGCCTGCAGCAGTTCCATCGAGCCGGGCCGTTCGGTCCAGCCGAGTCGACTCATGCCAGCGGCTACGGCGCCAGAGGACACCAGAACCACCTCGATGCCGGCTAGTTTAAGCTCGGCGATCTGGGCGGCCCATTGTTCAATGCGCAGCAGGTCTAAGCCCTTGCCATCGTTAGTTAGCAGGGCAGAGCCGATCTTGACCACCCACCGGGTCCCGCGTGTCAGCGGCGTTGGTACCAAGGCTGTTTTCAATTCAGTTTCCTGTTCCAGTTAGGGTCCGCCGTCGACTTGGGCCGTTGTCCTGTGGTTCAGCCGCAGTGCAACGGCCCAGAGGGCAACCGATAGAGCACCTCGATTACCTAGAGTTCGTAGACGACCTCAACATCGTAGTCGTCTTCATCGAAATCGTCGTCATCATCACTCTCAACGCTGACACCCGCTTTAGCAGCAGCGCGCTTGGCTCGGTGACGAGCCGTCAGCAGCTCGATGCGCTCACGCGCTTCGGCTTCGACCTGAGCGCGTTTTTCGTCATCGACTTTGGCCAATTCCGGATTTTCGATCAGATGCAGTTGTCGATTTTCCAACCAGGTCATCAAATCTTGAGCCAATTTCTCAGTACCAACCTTCGACATGGCTGAAATAACGTAGAGCGGACCCGTCCAGGCTAATGCGTCGACCACTGAGTCGATCAACGCCTGACGTTGGTCTTCCGGCACTAGGTCAATCTTATTGAGAATCAGCCAGCGCTCCCGTTCGATCAGGGTGGGCGAAAAAGCAGCCAGCTCATTGGCTATCACCAACGCATTATCCGCTGGTGTTGATTCGTCAAACGGAAACATATCCACTATGTGCAGCAGCACCCGTGTGCGCACCAGGTGCTTCAAAAAGCGAATACCCAAACCCGCACCATCCGAGGCGCCCGCGATCAGGCCCGGAATATCGGCCATCACGAACGAACGCATCTCATCGACACGCACGACGCCCAAATTGGGAATCATGGTGGTAAAGGGGTAGTCGGCGACCTTAGGCTTGGCCGAGCTCACAGCCCGAATCAGGGTGGATTTACCAGCATTGGGCAGGCCTAACAGACCGACGTCTGCCAAGACCTTGAGCTCAAACTTGATATTACGACTTTCGCCTTCCTTGCCCGGGGTGGTTTGACGCGGCGCGCGGTTGGTACTGGAGCGAAAGCGCGTATTGCCGAGGCCACGAGCGCCACCTTCGGCGACCTTAAATTGCTGACCGTCTTCTTTAAGGTCAACCAATACTTCGTCGGTATCGACATCGATTACCGTCGTACCCACCGGCACCACCAGAAACATTTCTTTGCCGCCACGTCCGGTCATATCGGCGCCCATGCCCTGCTGGCCTTTTTCAGCCCGGTAACGGCGCACAAAGCGATAGTCCACTAGGGTGTTGACGTTGACATCGGCCTTGACCCAAACGCTGCCGCCGAAGCCGCCATCACCCCCATCGGGGCCGCCTTTGGCGATAAATTTCTCGCGCCGAAAACTCAGGCAACCCTTGCCACCATGGCCGGCTTCGACCGCAATTGTGGCTTCATCTACAAACTTCATCTTTTAATACTCATTAAATGTTAGGTAAGCTTGAACCGAACAGGCCTTAACATCTTAAGTTCTATGCGCCGGTCCGAGCAAACAAAATACAGCGTATATTCAACACCAAAATATCAACTAGCAGCACGTTTCACTGTTGGATACACCCTGCTTTAAACGCAAAAAGCCCCGCAACACGGCGAGGCTTTTTAGGAGTTAAGTGCGTAGATTACGCTACGATGTTAACAAACTTGCGGTTGTTTCCACCCTTAACAACAAATTCAACTTTGCCGTCGGTTTTTGCAAACAATGTATGGTCTTTACCCATACCTACGTTCAAACCTGCGTGGAAACGAGTGCCACGTTGACGAATGATGATAGAGCCCGATGATACAGCCTCGCCACCGAAAGCTTTAACGCCGAGACGCTTGCTTTCCGAGTCGCGACCGTTACGAGTACTACCACCAGCTTTTTTATGAGCCATAATTTATCTCCGTTATGCCTGGATACCAGTAATTTTAACTTCAGTGAACCATTGACGGTGGCCCATTTGCTTCATGTGGTGCTTACGACGCTTGAACTTCATGATCTTCACTTTCTTGTGACGACCTTGCGCAATAATTTCTGCTGTAACAACAGCGCCGGCAACAACAGGTGCGCCGATGTTGATCTTATCGCCATCTGCAACCAGCAGAATTCGTTCAAAACTGATGGTGACACCAGTTTCAGCTTCAATTTTTTCCAGCTTGAGGGTTTGCCCTTCGCTGACACGGTATTGCTTACCGCCAGACACAATTACAGCGTACATAAATTACTCCAATAAAGTTAACCAACCAATCCTGAAAACCATTACTACCTGTTTCTAAAGGCGACGCCTACGCTGTGGCACCCTATAACAGGGAATGTTGCTATCCGATCGGGCGGCAAATAATACGGATTTAGCCCACTCGATGCAAGTCGTTTGTTAACGTTCTTGACAGGCTGCAATCAGCTCCCTAGCATCCCCACCCAATAGCAGCTGCAGAACTATCCTTAGATGGACCAAAAAGCCGTATTTCAGACTATCGCCGACGATTTCGACGCGGTCAACAAGACTATTCACCAGCAACTCGCCTCAGGCGTGCCGATGGTTGAAAAAATAGCCGAACACATCATATCCAGTGGCGGGAAGCGCATGCGCCCCACCCTGGTGCTGCTAACAGCTGGCCTAACCGGCGGCGTTACCAGCAAGCACCATGAATTGGCCACCGTGATCGAGTTTTTGCATACCGCGACTCTGCTACACGACGACGTCGTCGACGTTTCCGACATGCGCCGCGGCCGGCCCACGGCCAATGCCAACTGGGGCAACGCGCCCAGTGTGTTGGTTGGTGACTTTTTGTATGCTCGCTCCTTCGAACTTTTGGTCAAGATTGGTAACCTATCGGTCATGGAACGTCTGGCTAACACGACTCGCCAGATAGCCGAGGGCGAAGTGATGCAGCTAATGAACGTGAAGAACCCTGACACCACAGAACAGCAGTATATGAGTGTAATCACGGGTAAAACCGCGATACTTTTTCAGGCATCGGCAGAGACTTCAGCCATCCTGTCCGGTTGTACTCCTGAACAGACCAAGGCCTTGGCGCAATATGGCCTAAACTTGGGTCTGGCGTTTCAATTGATCGATGACGTTTTGGACTATTCAGGCGACTCGGCCACCTTGGGCAAAAACGTTGGTGATGATCTGGCCGAGGGTAAGCCGACCCTGCCATTGATTCATGCGATGGCGATGGGCACCGACGCCGAGGTCAAGCTGATCCGTCGCGCCATTCGCAAAGGCGCGCTCGAGCAACTACCCGACATATTGCAAATTTTGCAACGCACCAAGGCCCTGGCCTATGTCGAAGCCAAGGCGATTGAGCACGCTGAGCGCGCCATTGCCAGCCTGGCAGACTTTCCGACCGGCGATTACCAACGCGCCCTAGCCGCCCTAGCAGCCATGGCCGTCCAGCGCAGCACCTAGGTTTGGGCAAATGCCCCGTCCGTCGGCATGGGCGCCGTCAATCGGTGTCGTCTTGCTTGATTATTTGACAGTTGACAAAGGCCTGCAAGGCCAGAAAATCCAGGTCCGATAACACCGTAAACTCGATGCCGTAGGCAGCGGTGGTATTGGCCAATTCAAATTTACCCACTTCGGCCACGATCAGCGCCTCAATCGAAATCAATCTCGAGACATGGCCGACTAGAACCTTGCCTCTGACCAGAATCGGTGTACCGACTCCTCCGACGGGATCAACAGACTCCAAACGAGCACCGGAGGTCGACAGATCGACAATGGCGCCGTGCGCACCCTCGCCACTGTTTTTGGTCTGATTAATAATCACTACCGGTAAATTCACCGTAACCCGTTCAGATTTGCGCACCGTACCGACCTCTACCTCACTGGGCCAACCCAGATGCATATAATGCATCGGTGTTGTACAGAGGTGCACCACCTGGCTGCGAAAGGCACAGACAACCTTGTGAGACAAAAATCGGCACACCACCGCCTGGCTCTTACGCAACAACAATGGCCGCTTATCGCCCAGCATTGGAGTATTGACCAATACCGTGCGCCCAGGCACGAGGCCAATCAGGGTGCCCTTGTAGCGCTGTTGCCCCTCCCCACCGGTAACCTCCAGATTAATGCTGAGACCGGCTGTTAAACGCATTTTAGATAGATCATGGGTGGGCATAGTTGGGCTAAAACCTTAGGTTATCACCTAGAAGCATAGCCAAGAATTGAGAACTGTTTGGCAAATCTGACGAACCTAGCTGGGACTGGGATAAAGACTCTTCAGCACATCGTGAATACCTCGGCGCCAAGGCCGCTGTTTAATGCCAAAGGTTGAGAGGATTTTCTTACAGGCCAGTTCGGAATTTTCCGGCTCCGCGATGGTATTCACCATAGTGACCGTTTCACCCTCCTCTACGGTCTCAACCTGAACTTCGGTCATCGACTTAACCGCGGTAATCGCCGCCTTAGCAAAGGTAAAGAGACTGCAGGCGTCACTGTCGCCGTAGTGGTATGTACCCCATAGGGCTGGCTCCTGGGCGTTGCAGTCAAGCTGTTCGGCCATGGCGAGCAGGACCTTGGCCAAGGCATGGGCATCGGTCGGATTGCCGCGCAACTTACCGGTGATGTTCAAGGCCTGCTGGCCAATGGCCGCATCGACCAATTGGGTCAGGAAGTTTGTCCCGTATTCGCTGAACAGCCAACCCGGTCGCACTAGGATCGACTGTGGGCACAGCTCGGCCGTGCGTTGCTCGATCGCCCAGTACTGTTGCCCCAAGGGCGAAATTGGGTCCGGCACATCCAACTCCGAATAAGCACGGGCCAGCTTGCCGGAAAAGACCCGAGCACTGGACAACTGAAACAGACCCCGCTGATGTTGGGCGCAACGGGTTGCAATGGTTTCTGCTAACGGCGTCCAGTGATCAATCACCGCCAGACTATGACCGGTCGGTTCTTCGAACAGCAAATTAAACACATAGCGGTGCTCCGTTGTGTCGATCTGTTGCGCCAACAGATCCAGCGAAGCGCACTCCTGGGTCGCTATGCCCTGATACGGCACGCGGCGTTCAGAGAAATATTGGCACAACGCCAAACCCGCCTGGCCATCGGACCCTAAAACGAGAAAGCTGAGCGTGGCAGATATATCGATCACAGTAGATCCTTAAGGAATTCAAGATCGGAATTATAGGCAGCTTGATCTCAGAACAACACAGTTGTTGGTAAAATGACTCAGCGGATATCGGTTCTCATAAAAAGCCATCGACGCGATGGAAATGGTCTAATGCGCAGCATTATAGGTCCGCCGGGGTCGGGCAAATCAACCTAGTGGCCAGGCAAAAAAAGCCCCGCGTTAGCGGGGCCTCTGTCTGGCGCTTCTTTAGGACTGGCCCAAAGGTAACCTCTAGAACGGAATATCATCATCAAAGTCATCAAAACCCGGCGCCGGTGGCGCTGGCTGACTCGGGGCTGGCGGTGGTGCTTGCCGAGATGATTGCGCTGGGGCCGGCGCCTGACCGCCCTGGGCCGGTTGGTTATAGCCACCCTGCTGCGATTGGTTATAGCCACCCTGCTGCGGCTGATTATAGTTACTGGCCGGTGCCGCCGGTTGCTGGGTAAAACCACCACCTTGTGGCGCCTGATTGTAATTGCCACCGGAACCCTGCTGCCCGCCGCCCTGACCGCCACCGCCGCCACCGATAAACTGCATATCGTTGGCGATGATGTCGGTTGAGTAACGGTCTTGGCCGCTCTGGTCCTGCCATTTACGCGTTTGCACACGGCCCTCGATGTAAACCTGAGAACCCTTCTTCAAATACTGCGCCGCATTTTCAGCCATCCGACCAAACAACACGATGCGGTGCCATTCGGTGAGATCTGGGCGATTGCCCTGCTCATCCGCACGGCCCAACTCATTGGTGGCAACGTTCAAATTCACCACTTGGGTGCCATTGGCCGTTGAACGGGCTTCTGGGTCCTGACCCAAACGACCGAGAATAATAACCCTGTTTACTGTACCTTTAGCCATAACAATTCCTATTTACCGTGGTTCTAATTCATAAACTATCTATTAGTTAAGCCGCAAATTCAAGCCCCTGGGCATTTCACTGCAGAGGGGCCTAGGCCGTCTTAGCGTCTGCTTTGATGACCGGCTTAACGACCGTTAAGAGTACAATCCAAATTAATTGTGCGCCGATGCCCAGCGCGACAATTAGGCCGATGTTTTGATCGACAAATAATAGCCCACCCGCGATACCACCCAGCGCCGCACCGAGAAACTGCGCGGTAGCAAACACGCCCATGGCGGTACCTCGCCGGCTCGGATCCACCTTACGACTCAAGAGCGACGGTAAGGTGGCCTCGATGAAATTGAAGCCAACAAAAAACAACAACAGCGACATTGCCGTCGCCGCGCCGCTGGGCACAAGGCCTATGGCCAACAGCGCGACAAATATAAAACTGGCGGCAAAGCGCAAGTAGCGGATATGGGCGCTGCGTTTTTCCGCGGCCATCATCATCGGCGCCATGCCGAGAAAGGCCAAAATCATCACCGGGGCATAGATGCTGCCCAGTTCTGCTGCGACAAAACCGCGCGCAACCAGTATCACGGGTAAGGCGACAAACAGGGCCGTCATGGTCATATGCAAGAAAAAGATCCCCAAACTGAGAATCAATACATTGCTATCGGCGAAGACCGTCTTAACCAGGTCGCCGCGCACCTGACGCTCCGGATGCTGTTGAAGCGGCGGCACCGGCGGCAGTAGGTAGACCACCAGCAGACCCAGCAGAGCCAAGCAGGCGGTAAACCAGAACAGGCCGTTAAGACCGGCCAACTTTGCAATCCAAGGCCCTAACATCACTGCCAAGACAAAAGAGCCACCGATCACTGCACCGATTACCGCCATCGCCTTGGACCGTTCGGTCTCCCGGGTATAGTCGGCTAGCAGGGCCAAAACCACACTGGAAATAGCGCCGGAGCCCTGCAGAGCTCGACCGACAACCAGGCCGATAACGTTATCAGACAAGGCTGCGATCACGCTGCCCAGGCAAAACACCAGTAAGCCAATAAGGATCATCGGCTTACGACCGAAGCGGTCCGAAGCCGCGCCAAAGGGAATCTGCAACACCGCCTGAGTAATGCCATAGATGCCCAAAGCCAGACCGAGGTTGGCGCTATTTGCACCCTCCAGATCCAAGCCATAAAGCGACAGCACCGGCAACACCATAAACAGGCCGAGCATTCGGGTCGCGTAAAGCATCGCCAGACCAATTAGGGCCCTGCGTTCCAGATTATTCAGTGACATAGACCGTTAAATCTTATGGCTGGAAAAACGCGAATTCTAACAGATGCGCGCCCCCTTGCCCTAGTAAAGAAAAAGACTAAAAAAAACGTTGCAAACTGTACATCCGAACAGCAGACTGGGATCGTTTTTTTGGTCCTGCTCAGATCCAGTGTCGGCCAGGACCCGATCACCTCGATAACCGTCCTGCGGCCTAGCCCCATTGCGGCCAGGCCAGAGTTAACGGGCAACACAACCCCACGCCGGGCTGGATTTTTTAACCAATTTATGCTTTCTTTGAGCTTTTGCTTTTGCCAACATTGAGGATTACATGGACATAATTTCCGTCCAAGGGGCTCGTACCCATAACCTAAAAAACATCTCTATCGATATCCCGCGTGACAAACTGGTGGTTATTACCGGTCTGTCGGGCTCTGGTAAATCCTCCTTGGCGTTCGATACTCTCTATGCGGAAGGCCAGCGACGCTATGTCGAGTCGTTGTCGACTTATGCGCGACAGTTTCTATCGATGATGGAAAAACCCGATGTCGATCACATCGAGGGCTTGTCACCGGCAATTTCCATTGAGCAAAAGACCACGAGCCACAATCCGCGCTCAACGGTCGGCACGACCACCGAAATCTACGACTATCTCAGACTCTTATTTGCCCGAGTCGGCGAACCGCGCTGCCCACAGCACGGCGAACCGCTGGAAGCCCAAACCGTCAGCCAAATGGTTGACCAGGTGTTGGCCTTGCCGGCCGGCAGCAAGCTGATGATGCTCGCCCCGCTGATCCGTGATCGTAAGGGCGAGCACCTGCATATTTTTAACGAATTGAAGGCCCAGGGCTTTGTGCGCGTGCGGGTTGACGGCACGATCATGGATCTGGATGAGGTGCCGGCGCTGGACAAGCGCAAGAAGCATTCAATCGAAACCGTGGTCGACCGCTTCAAGGTGCGAGATGACCTGCAGCTGCGTCTGGCGGAATCGTTTGAGACCTGCCTGACCCTATCCGGTGGCATCGCCCAAGTTGCCTGGATGGACGGTGATGGCGAGACGCTGTTATTTTCCAATAAATTTGCCTGTCCGGTCTGCGGTTATTCCATTACCGAACTGGAACCGCGCATGTTTTCTTTCAATAACCCGGCCGGGGCTTGTGAGGAATGCGACGGACTCGGGCTGAAACAATATTTTGATCGCGCGAAAGTGGTTCGGGACACCAGCCTGACCCTCGCTGAAGGCGCGGTATCCGGCTGGGACCGGCGCTCGGTGTACTACTATAGCCAGCTCACGTCCTTGGCGAGTCATTTTAAGGTCGATATCGAAAAGCCGTTCGACAGCTTACCGAAAAAATTCCAGAAGACGGTTTTGGAAGGCAGCGGCGATGTCGAAATTGACTTCAATTATGTCAACAGCCGGGGCGCCATCTACAACCGCAAGCACACCTTTGAAGGCATTATCCCCAATATGGATCGGCGCTACCGCGAGACCGACAGCGGTTCGGTGCGCGAGGAGCTGGGCAAGTTTTTGGCCGAGCAACATTGCCCAAGCTGCAACGGCAGTCGACTCAAAGAAAGCGCGCGCAACGTCTTTATTGACGGCGTAACGCTGCCGGAAATCACCCATATGTCGATCTCCGATGCGGTGCTCTACTATAAAAAGCTTCAGTTGACCGGCAATCGGGCGCAAATCTCCGAAAAAATCATGCGCGAAATCGTTCAACGGCTCACCTTTTTAGAGAACGTCGGACTCGACTACCTTACCCTCAACCGCAGCGCCGACACCCTGTCCGGTGGAGAAACCCAACGCATTCGCTTGGCCAGCCAAATTGGTGCTGGCCTGGTCGGGGTGATGTATATTCTTGACGAACCCTCGATCGGTCTGCATCAGCGCGATAACGATCGCTTACTAAAAACTCTGACCGATCTGCGCGATATGGGCAACTCGGTGATTGTCGTTGAACACGATGAAGACGCCATCAAGATGGCCGATTGGGTCCTCGATATCGGCCCGGGCGCGGGCGTACATGGGGGTGAAATCATCGCCTATGGCACGCCGGAACAGGTTATGAAGAATAAAAACTCACTCACCGGGCAATACTTGAGCGGCAAAAAACGTATCGAAATACCGACCGAGCGCGCGGTAAACGATCCCACCCGGCAGTTGACCGTGCGCGGCGCGACCGGCAACAATCTGCAAAACGTCGATTTGCATATCCCGGTTGGCCTCTTTACCTGCATTACCGGTGTATCCGGTTCGGGCAAGTCCACGCTGATCAACCAGACGCTCTATCCACTGGCTGCTACCGCGCTGAACAATGCCACCACCCTGACGGCCGCACCCTATAAAGCGATCGAAGGCTTGGATTACTATGACAAGGTGGTCGATATAGACCAGAGCCCGATCGGACGCACGCCGCGTTCCAATCCGGCGACCTATACCGGTATTTTCACCGCCATCCGAGATCTCTTCTCCGGCACCCAAGAGGCTCGATCGCGCGGCTATGCACCGGGCCGATTCAGCTTTAACGTTAAGGGAGGGCGCTGTGAGGCCTGCCAGGGCGACGGCCTGATCAAGGTCGAAATGCATTTCCTAGCGGACATCTATGTGCCTTGCGATATTTGCACCGGCAAGCGCTACAACCGTGAAACACTGGAGATTCGATATAAATCGAAAAATATCCACCAAGTCTTGGATATGACCATCGAGGATGCCTTGCTCTTTTTCGAGGCCATCCCAGCTCTTTACCGCAAATTGCAAACCCTGACCGATGTCGGTCTGTCTTACGTCAAGCTGGGCCAAAGCGCGACCACCCTCTCGGGCGGCGAGGCCCAACGCGTTAAGTTGGCGCGCGAACTGTCCAAGCGCGATACCGGCAGCACCCTCTATATTCTCGATGAGCCGACCACCGGTCTGCACTTTCAGGATATTAAGCAACTCTTAGAGGTGTTGCATCGGTTACGCGACAACGGCAATACGGTCGTGGTGATCGAGCATAATCTGGATGTGGTGAAAACCGCCGATTGGGTGATCGATTTGGGTCCTGAAGGCGGCGTGCGCGGCGGTAAGATTGTCGCCAGTGGCACGCCAGAGCAGCTGGCTGTCGATAAGGGCTCGGTCACCGGTAGCTATCTTAAGATTCAATTGGATCGACCTTAGCTAGGCTGGCTGGGCTGCCCCCAAGGGTGGCCTAACCGGTTCACTGCCTGTCCCCTTTATCCTGCTCAGTAGAGCAGGGTAAAGAGTTTGCGCTGGTATTGAGCCGCTAGAGGGTCGCCCTTGCCCAGGCTTTGCAGTAAATCCAACATGGTTTTACGAGCACCCCCGTCGTGAAACTGCTTATCCTTTTGCAACACCTCCAACACCGCCTGCAAGGCATCTTCGACCCGCTCATGCTGGCTATACTGCAGGGCCAAGCTGTATTTCAATTCAAGATTATCCGCATCGGCGGCTAAGGCCTGTTGTAACGCGACGATTTCCGGGCTGTCGGCGGCCTGCAACATCAGATCGAGGCGGGCCTCCAGCGCGACCCAGTATGGGCTTAGGCGTTGTTCCAAGGTCGCCTTAACCAAGACCGTCTGGGCCTCTTTGACGCGTTTTAACTGCAGATAACAATCCGCCATCAGCAAGCCAATATTAAAATCCTCATCACTCAAACTATAGGCGCTATAGGCCAGGGTCAGTGCCTCGTCGAACCGTCCTGCCTGCAACAAAGCTTGAGCTTGTTCGACATCAACCTGCCATGGCGCGGGCAAATGAGTAAGTAAGCGCTCACGAATGACGCGCTCCGATTCACCGCCCATAAAGCCATCGATCGGCTGTCCGTCTTTCACAAAGACCACCGCGGGCAAACTGCGCACACCAAACTGAGCCACCAGCGCCTGCTGTTCGTCGGTGTTGACCTTGCCGAGCAGAAATTGACCGGCGTATTCAAGCGCCAGTTTTTCCAGAATAGGGCTTAGAGCCTTAGAGGGCTCGCTCCATTGGGCCCAAAAATCGAGCACGACCAGCTGCTGTTGCGACTGCTCGACCATAATATGCTGAAAATTATCGGCGGTTACAGCGACAATAGTATTTGTTGTATTCATAGCGACCTCAGGTTTTCACACGCTTTTAATATTGGGGTGAATATAAGGGCCAAATAGACGAGGAACAAGACCTAGGAGCCTTAGAAATCGCCAAGACCGATAAAAAGCCTGATGTCACGGCTTGGCAATGACAAGACCGCGGAGCCTAAGTACCCTGCGCACCGTGGCGATTGAATTAAAACGGTTTTCGACAACCCCTAAGCTGGTGCATCGATTGGCTCACCGGTAAACTAGGTCGTTATTCACTTACACAACCGGAGTTAACCATGAAGCGCGGCGTCATCCTAGCCCTCGCCGTAACCGTGACAGTCGTACTGGCTGGTACCGGCATATTCTGGATCCAATCCCCGGGCTCGGTGGAGTCGAATCCCTCCAATATTGACGTCAGCGCCAGTGAAGCACGAATTTTTAAAACCCTGACTCTGAACAACGGTCTGTCTGTTGTCCTGGTGTCCGATCCCAGTAGCGACAAGGCCGCCGCGGCCCTAAATGTTTTCTCCGGCTCGTGGGCCAATCCTTCCGACATTCCCGGCCTGGCGCATTTTTTGGAACACATGCTGTTTCTCGGGACCGAGAAGTTTCCCGAAGTCGATGGCTATCAAACCTTTATTGAACAGAACGGCGGCAGCGATAACGCCTACACGAGCAACACCAATACCCTCTATCACTTCGACATCAATGGCTTGCAACTGGAGCCCGCGCTCGATCGTTTCGCGCAATTTTTTATTGCACCACTGTTCGATGCGGGCTTTACCGAGCGTGAGCGCAATGCCGTCAATTCCGAGTTCACCGCCTCGTTACAGAATGACGAACGTCGGATTGAAGATGTCATGCGCGAACTAACCGACGCCGGTCATCCGGCATCGCGCTTGGCTATTGGCAACCTGTCTACTCTGACATCGCCGGAGATGACCACTCGATTACGCACCTTCTATCGGCAGCATTATGTCGCGGCCAATATGGCCTTAGCCATATATGGCCCCCAAGATATCAACACCTTGGAGTCTTGGGCCATAGACTACTTTGCCGGTGTTCGGGCCCAGCAAGCGCCAAAGCTCAACTACGATGTGCCGCTGTTTGATCCAGTGCAACTGCCTCTATTGGTCACGATCGAGCCACGCCGCGAGATGCGACGTCTGGAACTGCGCTTTCCCATCCCCGGCACGGCTGGGCAGTTGGCGAGCAAACCCAACCAATACGTCGGCCACCTACTCGGCCATGAATCCACCGGTTCGCTCTTGTCGGTTCTGAAAGCTAAGGGCTGGGCGGAAAACCTGTCCGCCAGCAGCGGCGGTATAACTCATGCCAACACCACCTTTGATGTCCAGATCGACCTCACCCCGGACGGCCTAGCCAATTGGCAAGCGGTCACCGAGCTGCTATTCAGCCATATCGAATTGATTCGTCAGGCCGGGATTCAAGAGTGGATTTTTGACGAGCAGAAAAACATCAATGAGCTGGCCTTTCAATTCGCGGAAAAGGTTGGGCCCAGTTCGACTGCGGTGGCTCTGGCCGAGAATCAGCGTTATTATCCGGCGGCCCAGGTGCTCTCGGGTCCCTACCGGTTGGCGGACTTTACGCCAGCGGCGATTGAACAGGTCTTATCGGCCCTAATACCCGACAATGCTCTGGTCATTCTGGTCCGGCCGGACGCCAAAACCCTGGTTAAGAGTCAATATTACCAGACGCCCTATCGCAGCGAACAATTGGCCGGTGCCACCGTTGCCCGATGGCGCACACCGAATCAAGCGCCTGGCTTGGCCTTACCGAATGCTAACCCCTTTGTACCGACCCAGTTCAATGTCCAACCGGCACAAAAGGTCGCCTCTGCACTGTACCGCAGTACACCCCAAATCCTGTTGCAGGACAGCGGTAAAACCCTGTGGTTTGAACAAGATGATGCCTTTTACACGCCCAAGGTCGACATTCACCTGTTGCTGGAAACCAACTACGCCAACGTATCGGCCAGCCAGGCGATGGCCACGGCGCTGTATCTCGATCTGGTCAACGACGCGCTCAATGAGGTTCGCTATGAGGCTGGCCTGGCTGGATCCGGTTATGGCATAGCCTTAGTGGATAATGGCATCCAAGTTCGGCTCTATGGCTATCAGGACAAGTTACACCTATTGCTCGACACCCTTATTCTGGAACTAACCGAGCACCGCATCAGTCCAGAGCGTTTTGCCATCAAAAAAGAGGAAACCCTGCGGGCGCTGCGCAATCGCTCGGAAGATCCGGTGATCAGTCAGATGATCCGCCAACTAAATGAATGGCTCACGGCTAACAGTTTCTCAGTCGCTGAGCAATCGGCAGCTGCGCAGACCTTGACCCCAGATAGTCTGCTGATTGCGCGCAATGAGTGGCTAGCGAGCAGTCGATTGGAACTGTTGGTGCACGGCAATATCCTCGCCGATCAGGCCAAGGTTCTGGCTCAGCGCATCGACAGAATCATCCCCCAGGGCGGCACTCAAGCGGCCGGACGGGCCATCGCCAAGCTGCCGGCGCGCGATTTTTTGGCCCGGGTCAATATTGATCACGCCGATTCAGCCATGCTGGAACTGTATCAGGGCGACAACAGCAGTCTGCGTGAGCGCGCACTCTATGCGCTGTTAGCGGAAACCATGAGCGCGCCCTACTTTGCCGATCTGCGTACCCGCGAACAGCTGGGTTATATAGTCTTAGCACGGGCCTATCCGATAGATGGCCTGCCGGCACTGCTACTTTATGTGCAGTCGCCAAGTACCGACGCGGCCATGGTGCAACTCTATTCGAACCGTTTCTTAAGCCGTTTTGCCCAGCAGTTAGCCAATATGAACGAACTGAGTTTCGAAGCCTACAAGCGGGGCCTGATGACCGGATTGACCGAACCAGACAAAAACCTCTTTGCCTTGAGCAGCCGCTATTGGCAAAACATTCAGGACGGCAACCATAACTTCAATACCCGGGCGCGCATTGCTGCTGAAGTTGAGAAGATCAGTCTGGAAGGTTTTCGACGCTTCTATGATATCCGCATTCTCGGCGACGCGACCCGCTCGCTGACCTTGCATCAGGTCGGCGTGAACATGGCCGACGACTATACCGACCATGCGCAAAACATCGTTGGCAAATATCCGCTGGAACAACCAAAGGCTTGGCCAGACGATATTGAGTGGATCACACCGACCTTCAATAACATTAGCGATTAGGCAGTAGAACCTAGAAGGTAGAAGGTAGATGGCGGAAGTAGCAAGTAACAATAGAATTGGGGGCGGGGTTGAACCGCGCCAAAAAAAAGGGCGGCAGATGCGCCCTGGCTCCGACTAGACCGACCGGCTAGACAACTGGCGTTGCCCAACCTATTCGGATATTTAGCGGGCTTACCTGAAGTCTTCTTTCTCTTGCGGCTGAGGATTACGCGGCAATACCACTAGCACGTTCACACCGTTGCCAGTATTGGTCACCTCGACATAGCCGTTCAACATCTGCGCCAAGCGGCGCGTGACCACATAGGTTAGGCCCGGGCCGACTTCCTGACCGTGTTCGATAATAGAGATATACTCGGTCATAATATGCTTCAGTTGATCGGGCTTAAACTGCCGTCCGTCAATGGTGAAGTTAATTCGTAACGAGTCGCCCAAGGCCGCATCCAAATAACCGATTAGGCTGATGTTAAGCGTAGAATCTTCGTTCATGCGGATCAACGACTGCACAATACGTGAGAGCAGATTTTTTAACCAGTTCGGATCGGACATCACCGGCATCTGGTCTTCCGGATTATCCAGCTTTAGCTTAACCCCGCGAATCTTACCCAATGAGATCCAGTCATCGACCAATAGATTCAACTCACCGAGGAAGTCGAGTTCCTGATAATTCGGTAACTCGGAGCGCAATTGTAACTGGGCCAAGGCTTGCAAATCCGCGGCGTAACGCTTCATCCCTTCGGCACGAGTGCGGATGACAGCCAAGGTGTCGGCACCCTGGTGGTCGGTCAGTTCTATAATTTCATCCATGGCGTGATCCAATGCGGCGGCCATATTGCGCAGCGAATGATCCTTTTCCTGGGTGGAATTGAGCACGATGCGGCGTAATTCGCTGGCTTTCTTACCGTCGTATTCCAATCGGTCCATTCAATTGCTGTTCCTGCACCTGACGTTTTGTGCGGCTGTGGCTTCGATTGGATTCGGCCACCTCCATCTGGCTCTGATTCAGGGCCAACATACTGGTCAGGCCGGCAATGAAAATACCGCCGATTAGGCCCGCCCAGATCAGCGGAATAAACTTATCAAAAGTTATGTAGCCAACTAAGGATCCGACGCCCAGCCAAATAACCAGGCTCGCCAACAATAACTGTTTTAAACGGGTTCGAGGATTCACCCACTGCTCTCCATGTAATAGGTCAACTGAATGACTTTAATCGATTCTTACTTTAACGCGACAGTTTGCCAGATTAGGACACACTTTAGCAGTCACTCTACCAAACGAATGCCTATATGGGCCATGAATATAGAAAAAAGTGATCATTTATACCATCGCGCCACGAAAATTCCGCTCAAACACCCTAAAATGAACCTATGGCCCCGCTTCACACAGCGCAAACGGCTTATTTTTCCCCGCAGCCGGCTAACACCATTGAGTTAAGGATGCGAAGCACCTAGAATAGTGCGAAATTGACCACTTGGACAAGTTAATGACATCTCAACTCCAGACTGCCCGTTTAGCCCTATCACTGATGGATCTTACCTCGCTGAATGATGATGACACGGCAGCGACCATCGGCCAACTTTGTCACCAGGCGCAAACGCCCGAGGGTTCTCCCGCCGCGGTTTGTGTCTATCCGGCCTTT